>Ga0190344_1000129_pt1 | contig 47485 bp, 42 predicted proteins | sample 48721323_MG_FD_161662 | JGI IMG/M metagenome (GOLD analysis project Ga0190344, IMG submission 161662) | Hydrothermal vent microbial mat bacterial communities from Southern Trench, Guaymas Basin, Mexico - 4872-13-2-3_MG | ecosystem: Environmental > Aquatic > Marine > Hydrothermal vents >... | reverse complement strand
GATACTTAATCTCCGGCCTGCATATATCTCAGCAAATTATGTTTACGGTTCAGGTTTTCCCGACCCGGGTACATTTGATGCGGTACAGACTGATGATTTTGATTACAGCCGGCTTGACATGGCCCTGGTATTTAAATTTTCCCGTAAGAGCTATAAGCTTGATGCAGGTTTATCCCTCCTCAATGTTTTCAATACCGAGAACATCAAGTATTCCAATTTTGTTCGTATCCCCTCGGACGAAACTGAAACTATTGATCTGCATGCTGAAGCGGTTCCACGGACACTGACCCTCTTCCTCAATCTGTCTTTTTAAAGCCACATAATACACCTGAACACTTAAACAACTTAAACCTTTTATCAACTGTATGTTTGGATGTATTGTGAAAAAATTACAAAAAATTACACTTCAGTGGTAGGGTGCTGTTAAAGTAATTCGGTATATCAATGAAGATAAGGCAAGAAAGTGAAGAAAATTGTCACGAATATTTAATAATTAAAACAGAATATCATGAAAACTTATTTTAAAGCTTTATTCGCAATCGCAGCCGTAATAATTCTTGCAGGCGGCACGGTTATGGCACAAACTGAAGAAGCCACAGAAGCAAAAGAGCAGACCAGAAACAGGAAGCAGGTCTCTACTGCTGTTAAGGAGCAAAGTAAAGAACAGAACAGGTACAGGGTAAATGAACAGCAGCAGGCTATGATCCGGGAGATGAGGCAGAACGTCAAAATACTCAGGGACGAGTTTAAAGCAAGTCTGAGCGAAGAACAGCTTGCAATTCTTGAAAATACCGAATTAAGTATGCAGGAAAGAATGGAAGCATTGAAGGAAACTCTTACTGAAGAACAACTGGCTTTGCTTGATTGCAGCCTGGAAGGAATAAAAGAACAGAGAAGGGAAATGCGTGGCGAAATGGCACAACAGCAGAGAAATGAGCATCGCAAAGAAGTGCAAAACAGCATTGGTGAAGGTGGAAACAGAAAAGGAAAAGGTAACGGAAACGGGCTCTAAGGTGTAGTTTGTATTCTTGAATTCCCGGGATGAAATTAAACATCCCGGGTTTTTATTAAAAATAATTGAAGTGAAAATTAAATACAGAAATATATTATTCAGGCTGGCCCTGATGACAGCCTTGCTGCCTGGTAGTTTCTACCTGTCGGCCCAGGAAGATAAGATAGATGCAATACTTGATTCCATGTTCTTCAGTAACGATGAAGAGATTTTACTTATGTTTGCCGAAATGAACAGGAATCATCATTTCCTGTATACAAGGATTGGCTACGACAGCAAGACCACCTATGCAGGCCGGGAGATAGGCACGGAACAGTATAACCTGACCGGGCAGCTGTTTTACATCAATTCCCTGGGTTTCAATATTGGTGTCTCCGGAGCCTGGTACAGCCAGATGTATCCTTCCTACAGGTCTACGGTTGTAACGGCAGGCTACAGCAATGGATTGAAAAAGAACAAATGGCTGAGGTACAGGATTTCATATAACAGATATTTCTATAATATTAACGACAGTGACTATGAACCTGTTTATACGGGCTCGGCGGCTGTTGGAATAAGCTTAAAAGCCGGACCTGTAGGTAGCAGAATGGACTATTCATTGCTTCTGGGTAAGGAATATGGTTCACAGGTGTCGGCTGATCTATATGGTAATTCCACCCTGTTAAAAATTGGTAAGAGGGCGAAAATCAGGATTTTACCTGAGATATCTTTTTATTTTGGCTCAGAAACGGTAGAGTATGAAAGATACAGCTACCTCGACGGCAGCATGCAGTCACCGGGTGACGCGGAGCCGGTGTATGAAGACAAGTTCGGGTTGATGAACACGCAGTTGAGCCTTCCTCTTGAATTTTCGATTGGCGACCTGGACATTGAAGTAGCATATATATATAATTTAAACAGGTCGATCGATCCTGATTATACATTCGATAATGTTCCGGTGATAAGTTTTTCTGTAGGGTATTTCTTTATGCTTAAGTAAGGTAAAAATGGCGTGAGGCTTAGCCCCACGCCATCAGGTAAGGTTTAACGTGTCAGGTATAAACCAGGTATTAATCAGTATCCTTAAGTTTCCCTTCTGTCATCTTCCAGTATTTGCCTCCTGCTTCCCATGAATATATTCCGCACCCGAAGTAATCATCATGCATGAGCGTTTCAAGGTCTTCCTCAAAATGAATTATCATATTGTCGGGTATATATAGCCTTACTTTCATAAATGCCCCTGACCATCTCCTCCCGGCGGGTAAAGTAAAGTATTCGTCCAGGTCAACGGCATTATCATTAATATTTACATCATAAATCAATTGTTCAGCCTTGCTTATGGCATCGGTGCGGGAATGCCCGCTTGAATATTTAACTACCTGCATATGAGGATCATCGTCAGTATGGTAAATGTTTAGCTCAGGGCTGACATAGATGATGTCCTCCTTTTCATCCAGGTACATATTGCGTGGTTCAAAGGGCAGATGGACCTCTCTGTGGTAATCAAGCGAAGACACCCTGTCATCAAGCCGGATCATCAGGGTATCACTCGCGGGTATTGATAATTGCTGGACAGTCCTGTGCGAATCTGAAAAACTTATTCCCTGGGTAAAGCTTATTATCGACAGGGCTACGCAGCTTAGTATCCAGATAATAAGCATTGTCAGGTTGAGGACAAGATCCCTGGCCCTGAACTGGAATACCATTCTAATACCCCAGTATATTAAAGCCAGCAGGGGCAGTCCCACGACGAGGCCGGTTAGAATGGTCAGCCATACTGACAGGGAAGGATCGGCTATAAAATATAAGAAATCAGGAAGGTAGAACATTGAATTTTCAAAAACAGAGGGTACCAGGAAGCTTGAGTGGAAAAGTGAAAGAAAAAGAAAACTGAACAAGGTGCTGAAACCGGCTATTATGAAAGCCACTCCGATTATAGCCACTATTACCCTGAAAAGGATGACGAAAAATTTACAAAAAGCCCTGAATATTTCATTAATGGCACTACCCACAGCTGATGAACCATTGCCTGTTCTTATGTCTGCCCGGGGAGTACGGGCGGTTTTTTCGCTGCGCACCCTCTTCCCGTAATTTACCGGAGTTCCTTTTCCAGGAAGGACTATCCATAAAATGACATATACCAGGGCACCTGTTAAATAAAGGAGGGTGAATAATACAAAGACTAATCTTATCCAAACGGCGTCAATCCCAGTATAATCGGAAAGGCCGCTGCACACTCCCCCTATTATTGAGTTACCGGTGTCTCGATACAGTTTTTTAGCCCTTCCTGTATATGACCCTTCCTCAGGCTCTGAATCAAGGTCTCCTGCAATGTCCTCGGGGCTTCCCATCGTTGAGATCATCTCTTCAACTTCCTCCTTTGAAATGACGGCTGTCTGCCATGAAGGTTTAGACTGGAACAGTTCGGCTATCCTGCCTTCAATGTCATCAATCATTTCACTCCCCCCGGGCAAGGTACTGAGCCTGCCTGTAACAGATTGCAGGTAATCTCGGAGCAATTCGTAAGCTTCTTCATCAATCTGAAAAATTACTCCCGCTATGTTTATTTTAATCGATTTTTCCATTGTTGATATGATCTTTTACTTTAGGCTCTTATTTTTTTCTTATAAGTTTTACTGATTCAACCAGTTCGTCCCATGATTTATCCAGTTCGCTAAGGTATTCACGTCCCTTATCGGTAAGTTCATAGTATTTCCTTGGAGGTCCCTGTGACGATTCTTCCCAGCGGTAACTCAGGAGACCAGCATTCTTTTGCCGCGTAAGAAGAGGGTAGAGTGTCCCCTCAACCACTATGACCCTGGCCTCCTTGAGCTTATTGATTATATCGCTGGCATAGCAGGAATTACCCGATATTACAAGTAAAATGCAATATTCAAGTATTCCCTTCCGCATCTGTGCTTTATTATTTTCAACATTCATGATATTAAGTATTAACTGTTATCCCAATTTAAAAATGCCAGGTTCCGGTGTCCCTTACAGGTTCATTTTTTCTTTAACATTATCGAATTCCTGCCTTACGGAGTCTTTAATATTATGTATGTTTACAGGATCTCCTTTCATCTCAATTTTCTGAGCCGTTGTTTTTGCCTCGGGCAATACTATCCACAGTATTACATATATAAGTATACCTAGTCCTCCCGGCAGACTTATTACTATGAAAATAACCCTCATTATCCAGGGGTCTATCCTCCAGTATGCAGCCATCCCCGAACACACCCCTGAAATAATCCTGTTATCAGGATCGCGGTACATCCGGTGATAGCCTGTGCTGCCCAGCCTTTCGTAAGCCGAACCGCTGTCATCACTTATATCTTCAGGTGTCCCCAGAGTGTTTATTACCTCTTTCACATCCTGTAGTGTCACCACCTGCTTGTAGTCATTTATCTTTGCCTTTAGCAGGTCAGCTATCCTTGCTTCAATATCAGCCATAATCTCGGCTGAACTGGGCTCCTTTGCAAAGTACCTGTCAAGGCTCCGCAGGTATATTTTCAATTCAGTATAGGCATCTTCGTCAATGTGAAACGCCATTCCGCCGATGTTAATGCTAACTGTAATTTTCATTTTTCTTGTATAATACCTTTTTGAACAATGTAGTAACAGCTACAAAGATATATATAAATATTAATACTATGCAATACATAGTATTAAAAATTATGAATAATATTTTAAAGAATAACATATATCTGTTGGATATCAGTGTTTTAATAAAAGAGTAAAAATGCTAATTTATATTGATTCTATTCTCATCCTGGCATATCTTGCTTTTCATTTTACAGTTCAGCATGTATAAATACCTGCCAGTTGGATTTTTGTGTCTTGTCATTCACAGGGGAACAGAAGTACAGACCAGGCATACTGTACCCTGCCAGGATATTGAAATAAATTCTGACGGGTAGCCTGATGAAGAATCATGGAATAAGGCACTGTCTTTCACTTTTATAATGCATCAGCCGGTATTCGGGAAAGAACCAACCGAAAATACAGAGTATATGATGTTCTTCATTGATGAATATCTGTATGTTGGGGCAGAGCTGCATTATCCGGATATTTCATCACTAAGTGATATGGGCAGGCAGAGGTTATTTATGGTACGTACAAATTTGCTACCTTTAATTGAATTTTATGGGGTGAAAAATTAATTGTTAAGCACAGAAGCCATATTATGAAAAAATACAACTGGGGAATAATCGGACCGGGTAAGATAGCGCATAAGTTTACTAGAGGCCTCAAACAACTCGACAATGCAACCTTATACTCGGTGGTATCCAGGAGCATGGAGAGAGCAAAAGATTTTGCACAGGAATATGGCTACCTGAAATCATATGATGATTACCTTGAGTTTGCTTCCGACCCTGAGCTGGACATTGTGTATGTGGCCACGCCACATTCCCATCATTATGAGCACACTATGATATGTCTTAGAAATGGTAAAGCTGTGCTTTGCGAAAAGGCCTTTGCGGCAAACAGTGCCCGGGTTGATCAAATGATAAATGCGGCAACGGAGAACAAAATTTTCCTGATGGAAGCCCTGTGGCCCCCCTTCCAGCCATCATATAAAAAAGCCGGTGAGATAATATCAGCCCCGGCTACCGGCCCTGTTCAGTATATTATTTCCAGGTTTGCCTTCAAAGCCCCTTATGACCCTGAAGCAAGGACATTTAATCCCGGGTTGGCAGGCGGTTCTTTGCTTGATATCGGCATATACCCTGTTATTGATGCCCTGACCTTCCTGGGCAAACCCGACAGAATTGAAACAAATACCGTGTTTGCACCAACAGGTGTTGACAAATCAATAGGTATTTTGTTTGGATATAAAGACGGAAGGGGAGCCTCCTTGTACAGCTCGTTTGCAAATGACGGAGGGACCGGAACCCTGATAATTTGTGAAAATGCCAATATAAGTATAAGCAGGAGCAGGGATCATATACAGCACCTTGAAATAGAATATGCAAGCGGTGAAAAGGAAGCGTATACCTACAGGCCTGTGGCTATGGGTTTTCATTACGAGGCTGCAGAAGTGATGCGCTGCCTTGATATGGGGTTAAAGGAAAGTCCTGTGGTACCCCTTTCATTCAGCAGGGACCTGATAAGGACACTTGACAGAATAAGAAAGCGGGCAGGAATAATTTATCCCCCTGAAGTAGATTTATGAGTTCACATTATGATGATAAGGTAAGGGTTAAACTGTTAAGGAAAAAACTCCTGTTGAGTATGCTGATTCCTTCAGTTTTTATAATACTCCTATGGCTGATTATGTTCCTGGAATCGCAGCTTGATACAAGTTTCTTTTACCTTGGTATCTATCCGCTGGAGGTTAGAGGACTGACCGGGATAATAACTTCTCCCTTTATTCACAACGATTATGGGCATCTCTTTAATAACACCATCCCTTTATTTGTTCTTGGAACGGCAGTGTTTTATTTTTACTCTGAAATAGCATTCAGTGTGGCGGGCTGGTCATGGATACTGACAGGCCTCTTTGTATGGATAGCAGGGCGGGATGCATGGCACATAGGTGCCAGCGGTCTGGTTTATGCACTTGCTTCTTTCCTTTTTTTCAGCGGGATTATCAGGAAATATTTTCGCCTGATGGCTCTTTCTCTTCTTGTAGTATTCCTTTATGGCTCAATGGTATGGGGCATGTTCCCCTTAATAGATATTCACGTATCATGGGAATCACATATGCTGGGCGCAGGAGCCGGTTTAATACTGGCTGTTCTGTACAGGAAGCAGGGCCCCCAGAAAAAAATGCCCGACTGGTATTTCGAAGATGAGTATGATGATGAAGCTTATAACGATTATGATGACACATTTGATATAAAAACCCGGTAATCATGGAACAAAAATTAAGACTGAGAACAGGTTTACTGATTATTCTGTCAGGGTTTCTTTTCAATTGCACCCCGGCCTTCCCACAGGATGATACCTTACCCGATACACTTACTCTTAACCAGGATGAAGTAGAGGGATTGTTTGACAGAGAAGAGACACTGGACATAAGCATTAAATTCGATATAACGGAATATATGCGTAAAAAACCTGATGAATACATGGATGCGGTAATCACATTTTATAACGATGTTGACGACTCTGTAAGTTATAACATCAGGTTACGGTCAAGAGGCGAGAGAAGGCGTGAAGTATGTGCTTTCCCTCCTCTAAGACTTAATTTTAAGAACACCAATACTATTTATGACGACATAGACAGTATGACGAATATTAAGATGGTAACTCATTGTAATTTACCCGGCGCTTACGATGGATATGTGCTGAAAGAATACATCTTATATAAAATGTATAATCTTGTAACCGATTACAGTTTCAGGGTGCGTTTGCTGAGGGTAAATTATATTGACACAGGTAAGAAAGGAAGATTTTACAGAAAATACGGATTTTTGATTGAACCGATGGATCTGCTGGAAAAACGCCTGAATGTTATGGAACTGGAAAATATACCTCTCAGGTATAATTCCATGGTTCCTGACATGCTCGACAGGATGGCAATTTTTCAGTATATGATTGGTAATACCGACTGGCAGCTTATTACTTATCATAATATGAAAATTGTCAAGAAAATAGATGAGCAACAGGGCATCCCCGTACCCTATGATTTTGATTATTCAGGATTTATAAATGCCTCATATGCAGTGCCTCATGAAATGTTTCCCATTAAAGATGTGAGGCAAAGATTTTTTATGGGCCCCTGCCGGCCAGATAGTGTTTACAGGAAGATACTGCAGGAATTTAAGGATAATAAAGAAAATTTTTATGCAATTAAAGATAATTGTGAATTATTGAATGACAGGACAGCCAGGTATGTTAATAATTACCTTGACGGTTTTTTCAATTTACTTGAAAAAGACCGTTTAATAGATATTTTCTTACTGGAATGTGTAGACAGGTAAGCAGGATTAACGTTAAATTAACAGCTTATGCAGAGAATAATTATTATTGTATCACTGGTCTTTGTCATTTTGCCCCGGCCTCTTTTTGCACAGGCTGAAGAGGATAAGATCTTCGGTCTCTTCATGGAAGATGATGCCCTCGACATAAGGCTTGACTTTGATATCGGTACTTTTATGAAGGAGAAATCAGAAGAGGAATACCTCGATGCGGAAATCACAATTTACGGGGGTGAGAGGGATTCGGTTTTTGCAAAAATAAAGGTGAGTGCAAGGGGAAATTACCGTCGCCGCACGTGCGATTTTCCCCCTGTGATGCTCAACATGAAGGATATTGAAACGGCTTACTCAGACCTTAATGATCTTGAAAGGGTAAAACTTGTAAGCCATTGCAAAGAGGGTGAGGAATATCAAAACTATGTGTTGAGAGAATACCTTGCTTACAAATTATATAATCTGGTGACAGATTACAGTTTCAGGGTACGACTCCTGAATATTTCTTATTATGATATTAATTACGATACCCTTTTTGCAAAAAGGACAGGGTTTATACTTGAGCCGGTAGATTTTCTGGAGAAGAGATTCAATATGGGTGAAATAGAAGATATTGAAATCAGGCAGGAGAATGTCGAAAATGATATACTACTGAAATTATCAGTCTTTGAGTATTTATTAGCCAATTCCGACTGGGCTGTACCACTTTTACATAATTTAAAGGCCTTCGGCAATGAGGAGTCTTTGGACAATTTAATAGCTGTACCCTATGACTTTGATTATTCAGGCTGGGTCAATGCGCATTATTCAGTTGCCCGTATAGATATAGGGCTGGAAAAAATTACCGACAGGGCATTTTTCGGGCCCTGTTGCAGCCGTGAAGAATACAGGGCTGTCCTCGGTTATTATCTCGGGCTGGAAGATATTATAATTGACACAATTAAAGAATTTGAGTATCTTAAGGGCCGGGAAAGAAATGATCTTATACGTTTTGTCAGGAGCTTTTACAAACTCTACAGCAAAGATGAGATCATTGATATTTTTATTGAATCATGTAATAAATAATTTACCCGAATGACTGATTTCTACCTGGCAGCCTTTATCGGCTCAATTGACCTGGAGCAAACAAAAGAATTCCTGATAAGGTTCGGGATGAACATTGTTTCCCTTATTATTCTGGTCAGGCTTCTTTACTATGAATACAGGAAGGAAGGAATCCCGGAATACCTGTTTGCGTTTTTCCTCATGGGTGTGGCCGTATTTATGATATGTACGGTTCTCGACATGGTAGATTTAAATCTTGGGATTGCCCTCGGCTTGTTTGCCCTGTTTGGCATTCTGCGTTTTCGTACCCAGAGTATACCTGTAAGGGAAATGACATATCTTTTCCTTGTTATAGCAGTGTCAATGATCAACTCTCTTGTTGCATTCTCCGATCCGGTAAATGGTATTATTCTTTATAATACCCTTGTCATAATACCTGTTTGGATACTGGAAATATTCCTCTGTACAAACAGGCATATGCAAAAAGAGATTATTTACGATAAGCTGGAAGATGTATACAGGGGGGAAGAACATCTGATAAGCGTTCTCAAGGAGCTCACCGGCTTAAAAATTATAAAGGTGACAATAGGGAAGATTGACCTCACCAGGCAGCAGGCTAACCTTATCGTGTATTATTACAGGAAATAGGATTTTCTGATTTCTGCCCGATATTTTCCCCCTGCCTGCCTGTATCCTCTTACATGCAGGCAGCTTAAGCTTAAAAGCTAGCTTTTCATGAGCCTGTTGGAGAAAGCATAAAATGCAATATACACGAAACAGGCCAGAGGGACGAAATATGCAAGATGGATACTGCCGGTCAGATCAGATACCTGTCCCTGCACCGCGGTAATGACAGCCCCGCCTACTATTGCCATTATATGTCCCGAACCCCCGATTTTTGTATCTTCTCCCAATCCCCTGACACCCAGGCCGAAGATGGTGGGAAACATGAGGGACATAAACATTGATATTATTACCAGGGCAATTACCCCGGTTATCCCATCGCCAAATATTACTACCAGGGTGCTTATTATTGCCATGACCGAGGCAAAGATAAGCAACTTGATAGGTCTGATGAACCTCATTAAAAAAGTGAATATAAACCTTGATGAAGCGAACAGTATCAGTGCTGCTATATAATAACCGGCGGCAACCTGTTCAGGTGTTTTTCCTGCTGCAAGCTCTATGTTTTCAAGATTCAAAGCTGACATGGCATACCTTATGGTGAATGACCACACACCGATCTGTGCACCTACATAGAAGAATTGTGCTATTACACCCATAATGTAATTACGGTTATGCATAAGTCGCTTAAGTGTTGCTTTCAGGTCAACTTTTGAGCCCTGGTACGATGCTTTTGGCATCCTTGTGATAAGGATCATAATCCATAATACCAGCAGGAGCAAACCAATTGATACATAGGTTGTGGTAACGGCATTCAGTTCGCCGGCCTTTATCATGCTAAGCTCTGCGGGATTCATTGCAAGGCGCTCCGTTTCACCGGCGGTGTTTAATTCTGACAGGATAAATGTCTGACTTATAAGCACCCCGCTTATTGACCCCAGGGGGTTGAATGATTGTGCCAGGTTCAGCCTCCTTGTTCCGGTTTCTTCACTGCCCATGGCAATAATATAGGGATTGGCTGCAGTCTCAAGTACCGACAGTCCACCGAAAAGTATCCATAGTGCTCCAAGGAAATGGAAGTAATTACCTGTTAACCTTGCAGGGAAGAAAAGTAAGCATCCTATAAGGTAAAGGCCAAGCCCGAGCAAGACACCCGATTTATAGGAGAATCGTTTTATAAAAATAGCTGCCGGCAGGGCAAAGATAAAATAACCAAGTCCATAACATGCCACCTGGATCAACGATGTCCTGGTATCGGACATGCTCATGATCCTTTTGAAAGCAGCCAGCAAGGTGTCGGTCATATTGTTTGCCAGCCCCCACATAAAGAAAAGGGAAGTAACCAGGATAAATGGCAGGATGTTTTCGCGGGATACCAGCCTTGTTCTTAAATTCTGACTATTCATATGATTTTGTCTTTCCTGGTATTTATACCAAAAGGCAGGTAAAGTCCGCATGCTCCTGTAAGGCCTGTAACAAGTGGTATAATCCCGAAAAGTCCCATCCAGGATTTGAATATTATTCCCAGTGCTATTATGATAATGCCCAGGATTATATGAATAAGCCTGTCATTCTTTCCTACATTGCGCTTCATATGTATTTTTTTGTGAAATATGCGTAAAGATATTAAACTGCTAAAATAATCAAGTATTATTTTTGCTGTGCGTTTTTTCCCCGGAATTGTTCTGATTGTTATCTACAAGCCTCTTGAGCAGTTCTCTTACATCATCAACAGTTTTAACGTAATAATCTGCCCCGGTTTTTTTTGTCCCCACCTTTATTGTATAAGCTTCACGAGGCATTGAGTCAAAGGTATATTCATCAGTCCAGTCATCTCCAACAGCAAAGATAAAATCGTAATTTTCGTCACCTATTTTCCGGAGCGCTGCCCTTCCCTTATTGATGCCTGAATATTTTATTTCAAGCACTTTGTCACCGTCCATTATCTCAAGGTTCAGGTTTGCGGTGAGATGGCGCAATTCATCTTTCAGTTCCCAGGCTCTTTGCACCCCGAGGTCGGGATCAGCTTTCCTGTAATGCCACACCAGGGAGAAGTTTTTATGTTCTATAAATGTTTGCGGAGTCTGGTCGACGAAAAATTCAAGCAGGGGGAGTACCGAATTTTTCCATTCATTATCGATCTGTTCCATCATGTGCCATTCCCCATCGGGTTGTTTAAGCCATACCCCATGCTCAGCAATAAAATGGAGCTTCCATTTATCGGGGAACCAGCGGCCAAGTGTCTCCTTGTCGCGTCCGCTGATAATTGTAACGGTATTCTTACTGTCACCTGTGAGGCTTTCCAGGATGGCGTAAAGTTCTTTGTCCGGCCCGGCATCTTCAGGATTTTTCCTGAACCATGACAGGGTGCCGTCATAGTCAAGAAAAAGTATCCTCTTTTTTGCATTCACGTAGGCTGTAATGATCTCTGCTCTTTTATTTTCGCCAATCTTCCTGGTTAAGGTGCTTGCCTGTATTTGCTTCACTCCCTCCAGCTTGGAAATGAATTCCTTTGCCCACCTTTCGAGGGTATAACGTTTCAGCCTTTCAATCATTACTTTATTCCGCCTTATTTGTTCTTCTTCAGGCATCTCAAGAGCTTGCTTGATAGCCGTGACCACTGCGCCAAGGTTATTCGGGTTTACAATTATGCCTTCGTGAAGTTCTTTTGCCGCACCTGCCAGTTCACTAATTATAAGTACTCCCGTACCGTCAATGCGGGAAGCAATGTATTCTTTGGCAGCCATGTTCATGCCTTCGCGGAAAGGAAGGATAAGGGCAATGTTGGAGTAGGCATACAGTCCTATTAAATCTTCAATTGAGTAATACTGGTTAAGATATATTATCGGGACCCAGCTTATTGTGCCATAATTACCATTTACCCTTCCCACAAGCTCATCAACCTGCTTTTTCAGATTATCATAGGCCGGACCTGTTTCACCCGATGGCAAGGCTATCAGAAGAAGACTCACCTTTTTAATGTATTCAGGATGCTCTTCGAGAAACAGCTCAAAAGCCCTTATCCTTTGAGGCATACCCTTGGTGTAATCAAGAGGATCAATGGAGAGAATGATCTTTTTTTTGTTCGATTTATCAAGGTGAAACCGGAGTTGCCTTCGCATTTCATTTTCCGGGGATGAACCATTTTCTTTAAGAAGTTTAACTTCCTTTTCAAATTTTTCGTAGTGTATCCCCCTGGGGAAGGCATCCACCATCAATGTACGCTCCTCAATTGATATCCTGTTAAAAACGGTATCAAAACCCAGCAATCTCCTTATGCTGCTGAGGAAGTGTCTTACATATCCGTAAGTATGAAAGCCTATAAGGTCTGATCCTAACATTCCTTCAAGAATCTCCGTACGCCAGGGCAATAACCTGAACACCTCGTAGGAAGGCCATGGAATATGTATGAAGAGGCCTATTGATACACCGGGGTTAAACTCTCTCACCATTTTTGGGAGAAGGAGAAGGTGGTAATCGTGTATCCACAGTATATCCCCTTCCTGCATTATTGAGGCTAATTTCTCAGCATAAAGGCGGTTGACCACATAATATGATTCCCAGGCCTTATCATTATATGAGGCGTTCTGTGGGAAATAATGAAATAATGGCCAGATGGTATTCCTTGAGAATTCATGCAGAAAATATTCATAATCCTGGCTTTCTGTATATACGGGAATATAACTGAACTTCTTCAACTTTTTATCAAGCTGTATCTTTTCCCTCTCGCTGCATTCATAATTCTCTATCCCTGTATGCCCGACCCAGGTGGTTTCATATTTACTGTAGAAGTCCTGCAGGCCGGGTATTGAAACCTCCTCAGTCTGCATGATATTTATACCCTCATCATTAAAAAAAACATTTACAGGTAATTGAAGGGATGCAATAAATAATTTTTTCATTACTTTGGGTATTTAAAGACAGAATATCATTTTTATAGCAAATAAAATAGAAATAGCTATCTGTTTGAAATTTTCAATAAAATACTATACCTGACTCTTATTACCAAATTTTGTAACAAATAGTACATTATATGCTGAAATTTGACGCTGTAATTTTTGACCTGGACGGGGTAATCACGAAAACAGCCCTGGTCCATGGAACCGCATGGAAAAGAATGTTTGATGAATTTCTGAAAAAATGGTCCGAAGAAAATAATATTGATTTCCGGGAGTTCACCCATACGGATGATTATCTTCCCTATGTCGATGGCAAGCCCCGGTACAAGGGTGTTGCTTCTTTCCTTGAATCAAGGGGTATAGAACTGGAATACGGGGATCCGCGTGATGAACCGTCAAAGGAGACTGTCTGTGGCCTTGGCAACCGGAAGAACCTGATGTTCAATAAGATACTCCAGGAAGACGGAGTCAGGGTATACGACTCAACCGTTGAGATGATACACCGCTTAAAAAAACTGGGTGTAAGGATTGGTGTAGCTTCATCAAGCAGGAACTGCAAACCCGTGCTTGAAGCGGCCGGCTTGCTGGATCTGTTTGAAACACGCATCGATGGTGTGGTCTCCGCAGAGCTGGGACTGCATGGTAAACCTGAACCGGATATTTTCACCACGGCATGCGACAGGCTGGGTGTCGAATACCACAGTTCTGTTGTTGTGGAGGACGCAGTGTCGGGTGTACAGGCAGGTAGGAATGGTAATTTCGGGCTTGTTATAGGGGTGGCCAGGGAGGGCAATGTGAATGAACTTAAAATAAATGGTGGAGATATAGTGGTGGAAGATCTGTCGGAGATCAGCATTGAAGATATTAATGTATGGTTTGAGAAAGGGATTGATGAAGATGCCTGGTGCCTCCGGTATTTTGATTATAACTTCGAAAAGGAAAGATCAAGAGAAACATTGCTTGCCGTGGGTAATGGCTATTTCGGCACAAGGGGTGCCCCTGAGGAAAACAGGGCCAACAAGGTAAATTACCCCGGCACTTATATCTCGGGCCTCTATAACAGGTTGGTTTCAAGGGTGGCCGGAAGAGATATAGAGAATGAGGACTTCGTTAATATCCCGAACTGGCTCCCGGTAAAATTCAGGATAGGAGAGGGGGACTGGTTTAGCTTTGATCCTGAATCAAGCATAAAGATTATAAGTGTGAAAAGAAAGCTCGATTTCAGGAAGGGGGAGTTGTTACGCGAAATTGAACTTGAAGATCATAATGGGAGGATAAGCATTATTCGTTCTTCCAGGTTTGCAGGCATGCATTACAAGCATATTGCGGCAATGAAATATACAGTGATACCTGTAAATTATGATGACAAGATAACAATAAGGTCGGAACTGGACGGTAATCATATAAATGCAGGTGTGGAAAGGTACAGTGACCTGAACCAGAAACACCTGACTCATGTATCAGAAAGGATCGAGGGTAACAGGTCATATTTAAAGGTCCAAACAACGGAATCAAATGTTATCATAATACTTGCAGCCAGGCATATACTGAATGGCAGTGAAGACCTTGAAGAGATTATGAGCTCCGAATGCTCAAAAGGTAAGACCTGTCAGGATTTTACCTTTAAAGGCAGCAAGGGACAGGAAATAGTGCTTGAAAAACTTGTTTCTATTTATACCTCACAGGATAAGAAGGTGACAATTCCGGAGAAACATGCGAAAATGGCAATTGATAAAATGATAAATTATGACCATGAACTGGAATTGTCGGCACAGGCCTGGAAAAACATTTGGGATGAACTGGATATCAACGTGGAAGGTGACAGAAGGGCACAAAAATTAATTCGCCTTCACCTGTATCATATGATGGTAACTGCTTCGCCTCATCATAAAGACCTTGATGCAGGCATCCCACCGCGTGGCTTGCATGGCGAGGCATACAGGGGACATATATTCTGGGATGAACTTTATATCCTGCCCGTGTATAATATCCACTTCCCCGAAGTTGTAAGATCAGTGCTCATGTACAGGTTCAGACGGCTTGATAAGGCAAGGGATGCCGCCAGGGAAAATGGTTTTAAGGGAGCTATGTTCCCCTGGCAAAGTGGAAGTGACGGACGCGAGGAAACACAAATCGTCCACCTTAACCCTGTTTCAGGTCAGTGGGGTGATGATTACAGCAGGTTACAAAGGCATGTTAGCCTGGCTATTGCTTATAACCTCTGTAATTATTACAACGTTAGCGGGGATAAAGCTTTCATGATGAAATACGGGGCTGAAATGCTTTTTGAAATATGCAGGTTCTGGGAAAGTAAATGTGACTATGACAGTGAGAAGGAAGGATACCATATTCATAACGTTATGGGGCCTGATGAATTTCATGAAAAACTGCCGGGAGCAAAGGAAGGAGGACTGACGGATAATGCCTATACCAATATAATGGTGAGCTGGATGATGTCAAAGACAAAGGAATTCTTCGAAATGCTCAGTGAGGAAGAGAAAGATAAATTACGGAAGAAATATGAATTAAGCAATATAGAGCTTGAAAGGTGGAAGGATATCAGTTCACGTTTGTTACTTAAGGTAAATGATGAAGGAATAATTGAGCAGTTCGGCGGATATTTTGATCTTAAGGAACTTGACTGGGATGAATACAGGGATAAATACGGTGATATCCACAGGCTGGACAGGATACTGAAGGCCGAAGGTAAATCGCCTGATGACTATAAACTGGCAAAACAGGCCGACCTGCTCATGGTCTTCTTTAACCTGGGATTTGAGAAGGCAGGTGAGATAATAAACAAACTGGGCTATAAACTGCCTGATGATTATATACGAAGGAATTTCGATTATTATTTCTCCCGTACCTCGCATGGCTCAACCCTTTCAAGGCTTGTCCATGCCGGCCTTGCGTACCGGCTGGGTGATTATGCTGTGGCCTGGGATATGTATATGGAAGCCTTGAGCAGCGACCTTGTTGATATACAGGGAGGTACAACCGGAGAAGGTATTCACTGCGGGGTTATGGCCGGTACCGTTTATATGGTGCTGTCGGTTTTCTGCGGACTTGACCTTTCAGGCAATGAACCTTCGCTTTGCCCTGACCTTCCTGAGCACTGGAAGGGAGTGAAGTTCAGTTTCAGCTTCCGAAGTACGCATTTCAGGATGGCAGTTTTCCCCGAAACCCTCGAAATAATAGCTGACAAAAGCGAGAAAGAGAAAATAAAAGTCCATATTTGCGGTGAAAAAATTACCCTGGAGAGAGGCAGAATATTTAAAATGAATTTAAATAGGTAAAAAACAGGATGTTAGGAGATATACTTTTAATAAATGATATGCATAAGGAAGCTGCTGAGACTATTTATGAAGTTGTAATAAAGGACCTGGAAAAGAAGAACGGCAGGTACAGGTATATAGTGGGTATATCAGGAGAATCCGGGTCGGGTAAGTCCGAACTTGCTCATTCCCTTGGCAAACGACTTAAGCAGGACAATATAAGGGTAAAAGTGATCCATACCGATAATTATTACAAAATTCAGCCTTTGCTCAGGGAAGAATGGAGGAGGAACAAAGGCTTTGACAGGATAGGACTGGATGAATACGACTGGGTAAAAATAAGGAAGACAATAAGGGATTTCAAGGAGGAGCAGGAATGTGTAATACCCTGCATAGATCTCATTCCCGAACAGGTTGATAAGCTTATCACCGATTTCAGTAAGGTTGACCTGCTGGTTATTGACGGGTTATATGCCATTGACGCACCTGATATTGACCTGAGGGTATTCATTGATCTTACTTACAAGGAGACAAAGATAAATCAGATCATAAGGATGAAGGAAGAGATGAACACTTTCAGACTGAAAATACTGGACCGTGAACACCAGGCTGTTTCATCCCTGAAGCCAAAGGCCGATCTTATTGTTGATAAAGCATACCAGGTAGTCAGCGCCGCAGATTACAGGTCATACGCAACAACTGATCAGTAACTCATTCCTATACCATGGCCCATGTTTCTGATGAAAAATCATGTGCAGTACCCGTTATCCGGGCAACACGGCATTGCGTAATTAACAGGAGAAGCAGAGAGGGTAAAATAATGTTCCGGATTTTCATAATATCAGTTGGTTTACATTAAGGTATTCAAGATAAATATTTTTCTTAAATGACAATTTTGCATTTTTAGCCGGGAGAGAAACCTGGCATGGCTTCTCAATTTCACATTCCCTGGTCCTTCACAGCAGCTTGCTTACACCTGGCTGGCAGTTACCCTCCGGACCATGATACTTTTTCAGCTTACCTGGGAGTTGTGTTCCCCTTCCCCCGTACCATGACAAACAATTGACAAAAATCATGTAAATTTACTTGCATAATGAACATACGTGTATTATATTTGTAAAAAATTGGACAATATGCCAAGGCCGAAAAATAACAGGATAGTGTATGAACCACCAATTTACACTGAGTTTAAACCGGTGGGTTTCAGGGGGCAGACCCTGGAGGTCATAGACCTCTCACTTGATGAATTTGAGGCCCTTCGACTGGCTGACCAGAAGGCTATGTCGCATGCAGAAGCTGCAGAAGAAATGGAAATATCACGTTCAACATTTACCAGGCTTATTGAAAAGGCAAGAAAAAAGCTGGCCGATTTTATAATATATGGTAAGCTCTTAAGTATCAACGGTGGTAATGTCCATTTCAGGAATAACATAATCAAATGCCAGACCTGTGGGCATATGTTCAAAACAAATTTTTACCAGACAATTACAGAATGTCCCGTATGTAAGTCAACTAATTTACTGAACCTTGCAGGCGGATTCGGACATGGTAATTGCTGCAGGCACAGAAATAAAAACGTTTAAAAAAAAGGAGGTTATTATGCCAGGAGGAGACAGAACAGGACCCGTTGGAGCAGGTCCGATGACAGGCCGGCGACTTGGATTTTGCGTTGGCAATGATCAGCCCGGTACTTATTATGGCCGGGGTATTGGTTACAGGCGTGGCGCTGGCTTAGGCTTTCGCCATGGTTTCACGGGCAGGTTTAACCGGGGATATGCCTGGGGAAGTATACCAGCACCTGTTTATGAAACAGACTTACCAGATGAGAAGAAGTATCTTGAAAGGGAAATAGAAGACCTGAAGGAACATCTCTCATTTCTTGAAAACAAATTATCAAAAATTAAAGAATGATGCTAAAAGGAAGAGGCACCGGACAGGGGGGTGGTAAAGGAAGGAATAAGGGAGGCAGTTTTGGACCGGGTGGATTTTGCGTCTGTGCAAAATGCGGAAAAAAACTGCCCCACCAACATGGCATTAAATGTACAACCATTAAATGCCCTGATTGCGGACACCCGATGATCAGGGAAGAATTGTTGAACAAGTAATAAATAATGAAGATGAAATTTGCCGTTCCAACCCTTAATAATGAGCTTACCGCTCATTTTGGTCATTGTGAAAAGTTCGCAATAATTGAAACAGATAACAGTACGGTAACAAAAGAAGAATTCGTTACCCCGCCAGTACATCAACCGGGCGTTTATCCGCGATTCCTCGCGGATATGGGAGTTGATGTAATTATTGCCGGGGGGATGGGGCAGAAAGCACAGAGCCTGTTTGCTGCCAATAATATACAGGTATGTATTGGTGTGGCAGAAGGCAGTCCCAGAGAACTGGTGCAACAATACCTTGAAAATAACTTGACGACAGGGCAAAACCTTTGTGATCATTAAAAGGATTATGGCATAGTGAAGATAGCAATAGCAAGCGGGAAAGGAGGTACCGGTAAAACGACCCTCGCAACAAACCTTGCTGCTTACCTGTCTGATAAGAGGGATATTATACTTGCCGACCTTGATGTTGAGGAACCTAATTCAGGTTTGTTCATCAGGGCGGGAAAAATATTTGAAGAAATTAAGTATAAAATGATTCCCGGATGGGTGGAGGAGGATTGTACTTTCTGTGGGATCTGCCAGAATGTGTGTAATTTCAATGCAATACTGAACCTGGGAAACCAGATACTCGTATATCCTGAACTGTGCCATAGCTGCTATGCCTGCTCGGAATTATGCCCAAAAGGAGCACTGCCTATGAAACATCAAAGAATGGGTGTTCTAAGCCATTATCGGAATGGCAATATCAATTTTGTCGAGAGTCATCTCGATATCGGACAGGAACAGTCAGTGCCACTGATAGAACAGACCCTTAAATATATTGACAGCATATGCCGTAAAGACAGCATTGTGATACTTGATTCACCACCTGGTACTTCATGCCCGGTGATCGAGGCAACAAAGGATGCCGACATGGTGATACTCGTTACCGAACCCACACCCTTTGGTCTTCACGATCTTAAACTGGCCGTTGAAACTATGATGACCATCGGGAAAGATTTTGTGGTGGTGGTAAACAGGTACGGAACAGGGAATGCTGACGTTGAAGAATATTGCAGGGGAAACAATATAAGAATAATTGCTTCTATACCTGACAGCAGGCAGGTTGCCGAACTTTATTCACGGGGTGAGCTTGCCTATGACAAAATTGATGATTTCAGGCGATCGCTTGACAGAATAAAGGAAGCTATACCTGGAAATTAATAGGGTGTGTAATGAAAGAAATTGTAGTAATATCAGGTAAGGGAGGAACAGGAAAGACATCCCTGGCTGCATCCCTGGCATTTCTTTCAGGTGATGAGGCAATCATCGCTGACTGCGACGTTGATGCCGCCGATATGCACCTGCTGTTATCACCTGATTTTGCACACAAGGAAGATTTTTTCAGCGGGCAGCAGGCAATAATCGACAAGCAGGTCTGTACCCTATGCGGATTATGCATGGAAAAATGCCGCTTCAATGCCATAGAAACAAAGGGATCAGAATATTTCGTAAAACCAATAGATTGCGAAGGCTGTGGTTACTGCGCCAGGATTTGCCCGGTTGAAGCCATAAGCATGACAGATCAATGTGCGGGAGAGTTTTATATTTCGAAAACAAGGATAAACAATACCCTGGTGCATGCGAGACTGGCACCGGGGGCTGAAAACTCGGGCAAACTGGTGGCTAAGGTTAAAAAAGAAGCCAGGAATTTAGCCGAAGAGGAGAATAAAAAATATGTCATAGCTGACGGTTCACCGGGCATCGGATGTCCGGTAATCTCTTCTCTTTCAGGAGCTGATTTCGTGCTTATGGTTACCGAACCTTCATTATCAGGCCTTCACGACCTGAAAAGAGTGTACCAGCTTGTAAGGAAATTTGATATAAATGCCTCATGTATTATTAACAAATATGATATTAACCCTGAGATTACAGGCAGGATAATGGACTTTATCCAATCAGAATCAATAGTTCACCTGTGTAACATACCTTATAGCAAGGTCTTTACGGAAGCAATCACTGCCGGTTTGACGGTGCTTGAAAACGGACACACTGAAATAGAAGAACTGATAAGGGATGCATGGGAAAAAATAAAGAAGAATGTAAACGATAAAAACAAGTAAACATGAAAATCGCATTTACTGCAACAGGGCCAAAATGGAGTTCAAGAATCGACCCACGCTTTGGCAGGACGGAATACCTGCTTATTTATGATACCGACAGCGAAGAGCTGGTAGTACACGATAACCGGGATATTGAAAATGAAGCACATGGTGCAGGTCCGAAAACTGCAAAGCTGATATATGATACCGGTGCCGAGGTGATAATAACAGGCAATGGTCCGGGTGAAAATGCTGCCCTTGCCCTTGAAAAGGCCGGGGTAAGAATATATACGGGTGCAGACAGAATGAAAGTAAAAGAGGCCCTGGAGGCCTTCAATAATAAACAGTTAAAAGAATTTAAAAAATAGTGAAATGATTGACACAAATGTATTGGTAATTGGCAGCAGTGCTGCAGGTCTGGTAGCGGCAACGACAGGGAAAAGGGTTTATCCTGATAAGAAATTTACAGTGGTGACGAAAATGCCCAAAACACTTATCCCCTGCGGTATTCCTTATATTTTCGGATCTGTGGGCTCATCTGATAACGATATATTACCTGCAGAGAAAATGTTTGAAGCAAGCGGGATAGATATTGTATACGATGAGGTTATAAAACTTAGCAGGGAAGAGTGTCTTGTCGAATTAAAGTCCGGAGAAAAGATTAAATATGAAAAGATGGTAATGTGCACCGGGTCAACACCAAAGAGACCTTCATGGCTAAAGGGTAAAGACCTGGAAAATGTCTTTACCGTTCCAAAGGATAAGGAATATCTTGATGAAATGCAGAAGAAACTGGAAGGACTTAAAAGGGTAATCACTATAGGGGCCGGTTTTATTGGAGTGGAAATATCGGATGAACTGAACAAGGCAGGTAAAGAGGTGACACTTATTGAGAAGCTGCCACATGTGCTGGGCCTTGCTTTTGATGAGGATGTTGCCTCACGTGCTGAAGCCTTGCTGATAGAGAGGGGGGTGAAAGTGATGACAGACAAAAGCGTAAAGGAAATAATCGGGAAAAACAATAAGGTGGAAGCTGTGCTAATGGATGACGGGGAGAAAATAGAGGCTGATGCTGTTATCCTGGCCCTTGGATATGATCCGAATGTTACACTGGCCCGTGAGGCAGGACTGGCAATTCGTAAAAGCGGATTTATACTTGTGGATGAGTATATGAGGACCGACGACAATAAAATTTTCGCAGTAGGCGATTGTGCCGAGAAAAGGGATTTCGTAACAAGGAAACCAAGTAATATCATGCTTGCTTCAACAGCCTGTGCTGAAGCACGCATTGCCGGCATGAATCTATACAAGCTGTCGGCCATAAAAACTTTCAGCGGTACCATATCAATATTTTCAACCGCTATAGGTAAGACCGGGATTGGTGTTGCCGGCCTGACAGAAACCATTGCCAGGAACGAGGGATTTGATATAGTAACAGGTAAATTTGAAGGTATCGACAGGCACCCCGGAACACTTGAAGATACCCATAAACAGTTTGTTAAACTGGTGGTTGGCAAAGAGTCAGGGGTTATACTGGGAGGTGAAGTATATGGCGGACTATCAACGGGTGAGCTAACGAACACCATAGGTATTATCATTGAAAACAGGATGCCGATAAATGCCTTGCTCACAGCCCAGATAGGCACACATCCGCTGCTGACTGCATCACCGGCAGGCTATCCCCTGATAAAAGCTGCCGAAGATGCATCATCGAAAATAATGTTTAAAAATGGTTCGTAGACTACAAACTTCATGAAGAAAACAAGCCTGTTACTGCTTGTTGATGTACTTATGTTCATTTTCCTTGCCCTCATGAGCGGACTCGGACTCATGATAAAGTACGTCCTGGTACCCGGTTCGAAACGCTGGGATATTTACGGTCGTAATGTCGACCTGACCTTCCTCGGGATGGATCGTCATGGATGGGGTACAGTACATCTTATATGTGCTGTAATTTTCATAAGCCTTCTGATACTACATATAATTCTTCACTGGAAATGCCTGGTGAATTATTTATGCAGGATCGTAGATACAAAAGCACAGGCCAACTTTTTAATTATTATGTTTGCTGCAGTACTTTTCTTCCTGATAAGCTTCCCTTTCATGATAAAAATTAAGGTTACAGAACTGGGAGAGGGCAGGGACAGGTTTCTTCATGAGCAGGTACTGGAACATCATGATATTGACCCTGATATTGAGGTGCTGGGCTCAATGAGCCTTATAAATGTATCGGTGAAGTATGATGTTCCGGTCAGTCATATATTGGATAAACTGGACCTGCCTTCCACGGTCAGCGGCAATGAACAGCTTGGACGGCTGCGCCGCCTGTACGGTTTTAAAATGAGCGATATAGAAATGATAATACATAATTACAGACACAGGTAAAAATGACAAAAACAACGAAAATTGGTATCATTATCTGCGACCGCTACAGGCTTTGCGGCGGTGGCAAGTGCATGCGGTCACTGAAAAACCGCGAAGGGGCATTCAGTATTTATGGCAAGGACGATAAGGTTGAACTGGTAGGCTATACCACCTGCGGAGGCTGCCCGGGAGAAAATATTGAATATGTCCCCGAGGAAATGATCAAAAACGGTGCTGAGGTAATACATTTTGCCACCGGGTTCCTGGTAGGCTATCCTCCCTGCCCCTACATTGATTATTTTAAGAAGTTTATCGAGGAAAAGTATAAGGTAAAGGTTGTTCTCGGCACCCATCCAATACCCGAGAAATACCTGATTACCCATACAGCTCTTGGCACCTGGAATTCACCCGAATGGCAGGAAAAGATAAAGGATGCACTGCCTGGGAAAGATATGCGGATAGCCTACAACTAATCCACGGGGTGGTTATCATCGGAAGGTTCCATGTTTAGTGTGCCTCGTTCAACAAGAATTTTGCTTGAATCCCGGGCCGGTAGTTACCTTATTCCATATTGTTTTGGTGACCAGCTGATCAGGGTGAATAATATTGTATGCATGTGAACAAATTTTGGTAATGGAAAGGATAAGGATTAAGGAGTCAGTCAGGATTATCAGGAAGAAAGGTATCTGTTATTTACTTGGCTCTAACGGTAAAGTAAAAAAATATAAACCCTGGCTTGGAGATTTATTTGCCTTCTTGTATGAAAGGATTATGCAAAAATCTGTCTTCCCCAAAAAATTCAATGCCTCGATAGATAAACACTATAATATACTGAAAAAGGAATTTGAAAATATCCACAATACCAGGATCATAGAATTTGCAACAGGAAGCGGAGATGCTGTTAAATATTTGCACAATGACAATGTTTATGGAGGTATTGACATAAGTGCAGGACTGCTTCGCATAGCAAAAAAGAGATTTGACAACTTTCTGTTTTTAGATTCAGAGCTATTTGTTGCAGATGTATGCGATACACCTTTTGAGGATAATTTTTTTGATATTGCCTTTTGTAATCTCTCACTGAATTTCTTTGAAGATTTTGATGGTTTTATTTCAGAAATATACAGGATACTTCAACCGGATGGGATGTTTTTCTGCAGTGTGCCAGTTCCTGAAAGAAAAACCACAAAAGCAATTATTCATGGTAATCTATATACATCTGAAGATTTAAAAGAACGGTTCGAAAGGCAAGGTTTCAGGTTCGAACCATTGCCTTATGATAATGGAGCATTATTCTATTTCAAGTCACGCAGGATTTGAGACGCCACACCTGGTGTCTCTAATTTTTTTGTGCATTCGCGATAATTAGATAAAATTCGTGCTGATTTGCACAAACAAAAAGACGCGGATCTCCAGATCCGCGCCAGCTATGGAGCTCCCCAGGAAGGACTCGAACCTTCGACCTACGGATTAACAGTCCGCCGCTCTAACCAACTGAGCTACTGAGGAATTTTTTGATACAAAAATCTATGCCGAAATTTGCGTGGCAAAAATAAAGGCTTTTAGTGAATTAAGCAATATATTTGTTAATTATTTTAATCATACGGAAAACGCTTAAATGGTATTATGAAGAAAATTCTCGGCATAGGTAATGCGCTTGTTGATGTGATGACTCCCCTAAAGGACGACAGCATAATTAACCAGCTTGGATTTGAGAAAGGAAGTATGACCCTGGTTGACGAAGAGAAATCGAGGGAAATAAAGCATATAACCGCACAATATGTTTCGAGCATGGCATCAGGTGGTTCAGTAGCAAACACAATGCATGGGATATCAAAAATGCGGGCCGAAGGAGGCTTTATAGGTGCTATAGGTGATGATACAACGGGAAAGATCTTTGAAAAAGACATGAAATCAGCCGGGGTAAAAACATACCTGAGCATTAAGGATGATGATACAGGAACAGCTGTGGCAATGATAAGCAGGGATTCGGAACGGACCTTTGCCACTCACCTGGGAGCAGCGGAAAAATTAATGGCAGATGACCTCAAAAGGTCTGTATTCACCAGGTACGACTATCTCTATCTCGAAGGTTACCTTATTACCAATATGGATCTTGTTGAGAGGGCATGCGTATATGCAAAGGAAGAAGGACTGAAAGTTGCCATAGACCTGGCCAGCTTTAATGTGGTAGAGGAATACAGGGATAATTTCTCCCATGTTATCGGTAATTATGCTGACATAATCTTTGCCAATGAATATGAGGCAAAAGCCTTCACAGGGAAAGATGCCGGGGAAGCTCTCAATGATCTTGCAGGAAGGTGCGAGATAGCTGTGGTTAAAACCGGGGCAAAGGGATCACTGATTGATGATGGTACGGGGATGATAAAAATAGATGCACTGGATGTTGATTGTATTGACTCAACAGGGGCGGGCGACCTTTATGCAGCGGGCTTCCTTTACGGACTCGCAAATAACACCCCTCTTGATAAATGCGGATTTTTTGGTACCCTGCTGGCCTCATACGTCATACAGGGTATAGGTCCTAAAATAAATATTGATAAATGGCCCGGAATAAGAGAAGAGATAAATGAGAAACTGGCATAAAATAAAAATAGTTCTTATAGCATCACTCCTAATACTGCCCTTTGCATCCTGCGACAGGGAAAATGATAGAACAAGGGTTGAGATAAGGGGTAATAAGTTTTATATAAACGGTTTTCCCACATACAGGGGCAGGGAATGGAAGGGCAGCAATATTGAAGGCCTGCTGTTCAACTCACGTATGGTACAGGGTATCTTTGATGACAGCAATGAACAAACAGCAAGGTTATGGAAATACCCTGACACGGGAACATGGGACCCCGACAGGAATACCAATGAGTTTATAAAGTCAGTGGAGGAATGGCACAGCTATGGTTTACTGGCCTTTACCCTTAATCTCCAGGGAGGCAGCCCTACAGGCTATGGCAACAAGGGATGGATTAACACAGCCTTTAATGCCGACGGCACACTCAAGAAAAAATATTTCACACGCCTGTACAGGATACTCGACAGGGCAGATGAACTGGGAATGGCAGTGATACTTGGTTTGTTCTATTTCGGACAGGACCAGGAACTGGCAAATGAACAGGCCGTATTGAACGCAGTTGATAATACCCTTGACTGGCTTAATGAGTCAGGATTCAGGAACGTGATAATAGAGGTATGTAACGAATGCGATGTTGAATATGATCATGATATCCTGCAGCCTGCGAGGGTTCATGAACTGATAGTGAGGGTGAAAAACAGGAAATATGAGGGCTATAACTACCCTGCCGGAGTAAGCTACGGTGGCGGTAATCTGCCGGGTGTTGAGGTCATGAAAGTTTCGGATGTGATCTTCCTGCACGGGAACGGTGTTGACCATCCTGATCTTGTAAGGGAGATGGTAAGGCGCGTCAGGGTGATGCCGGAATACAATGCCCATCCCGTAGTGTTTAACGAAGATGATCATTATGGTTTCGATGAAGATGATTACAATATGAAGGCTGCCGTGGAATCATATGCCTCGTGGGGATTTTTTGATTACCGCAGGGATGGGGAAGCATATGAGGAAGGCTTTCAGAGCATGCCTGTTGACTGGGCTGTTAACTCAGACAGAAAAAAGGCTTTCTTTGAGAAAGTCAGGGAAATAACGGGAGGTTTTCGCGAAGAAGAGAGAAGATAAAATTAAAAAGTGAAAATAAACCTTATCAACTTTCTCAGCCTCAGTCTCAGTTTTTTTAGTCTTCCTCAGATTTGAAAACTATATCAACAACATCTGCATCTTTGAAGAATGCAACAGCGGCTTTCCGTATATCTTCAGCAGTGAAGCCTTTCAGGATGTCTTCGTAATTGGCAGGATCATCATAGTTTATCCCACTCATATAATACGTATACAGGGCAGACATCCAGTATGAATTATGTTGCTGCGACTCTTCCCTGTTCTTCAGGATATTATTAACGGCCTTATCAAGGTATTCTCTGTCAGGCCCCTTTTCCATTAACTTATCTATTTCGCTGTAGACTATTGATTTCAGATCTGCGGCCCTTTCAGGGTCACAGTCAAATGAAACAAGGGCAGTGGCTTTCTGAACGGGGAATTGCTGCAGTGAAACAGATGTGGATACACCGTAGGTTCCACCTTCCTCTTCACGTATCTTTTCATTGTAAACAATATCCAGGATGCCATTGATGACCCTTGCTGCCTGCCTGTTGTAGGGATTGAACTCCATATCTTCGGAATAGTTTATGACAATGGTAGCTTTAGGGACGGTTAAAGGCATCTCAATTATTTTTTCAATCTTCCCCTCAGGTTGCCTTATGCCCCTGTCAATCCATTCTTCAGAACCCGGGTGGCTGGTCAGTGAACCGATATATTTTTCTGCCATTATCCTGGCCGTATCCTCACTGACATTACCCACGATAAAGAAGGTATAATCATCGGCATCCCTGAACCTTTCCAGGTAAAGTTCCTTTATTTTCCCGAATTCAATATCATCAATATAATTTTCATCCAGTATCCTCGCCCTCGGGTGGTAAGCTGTCATGATAAGGGTTAAGGAGTCCTGCATGATTTTTTGCGGATTGTTATTCATTGTTTCGAGCAGTGCCTTAAACCTTGCAGTTATTGCATCATGTGCTTCGCGGTCGAATCTTGGCTCCTCGAATCGAAGGTACAGCAGTTGCATGAGTGTTTCGAAATCTTTCGGGGTTGCTGTACCACTGATGTTCTCGGTTACTTCACTGAGGCTGACTGAGAGGGATGCTTTTTTCCCTGACAGCATTTTCTGCAGGCTTATATTGTCATATTCACCGGCGCCATATGTCAGTGCAATTGTTGAGAGCAGGGATGCTTCGGGAATAAAGCTGTCTTCAATAAGGGATGTCCCACCGAAGGAAAATGCATTCACTGAAACATTGTCCTTTTCATAGTCCGCCTTCCTGTAGACCACCTTAGCGCCATTACCCAGGGTCCATTCCACCGCATCAAAATCAGCTAGTTCCCTGGTACTGCTTACCTCGCTGCCAGGGAGTACTTTATTTATCAGTGATTCAGAAGATGCTGAGTCATTATAGGCGGTCAGTTCAGAGTTTTCAATTTCTTCTATAATATCAAGAGCTTGTTGACGGCTAAGGTAATCAATATCTTCACCCTCGGGTCCCTGTACAAAAATGACCCTGTTTTTATCGATTATCCATTGTTTTGCCCTCGAAGATATCTCTTCAAGGGAAATATCCGGAACTATTTCCTTTACTTTCTGATATTCATATTCCACGGATGGTAAAGGTTCGTTAATCAGGAAATGCTGCTGAATATTATCTGCCCGTGAATCATTATCTATTTTATCCCTTTCCCTGTAATAATTTTCCCAGTTGGAAAGCATTTTAGATTTTGCCCTTTCCAGTTCTCCGGGGGTAAAGCCATGCCTTTTCACCCTTTCGGCTTCGGCATAAATTGCCCTGAATGCTTTTTCCCCTTCTCCCTGCCTGAAGCTGGCACCAATGCTGAAAACATCATAGCCACGGATGAAGCTGCTATAACTTACCGAGCCCATGATAAAGGGAGGAAGCCCCTTCTGTAGCAATTCATCTATTCTTTCAGACATCATTGAATTGAAAAGGGTAATTATATATTGTTCCCTCAGGTAATCCACGTTTTTGTTTTCAGGGCTTACGGCCCTGTGTTTTATATACAGGTCGACTGCATGCTGGGAGGCTTCCCTGTCAGTTGCCAGGACATAAAGTGTACTGTCATGTTCAGGCACTTCGAAGAAGGGTCTGTCAGGCGGATTATCAACGGCAGGAATCCGGGAGAACATATCAATAACTTTTTCTTCCATAAGGACAGGATCAAAGTCTCCTACAACTGCAATCGCCTGCAAGTCAGTTCTGTACCATTTATTGTAAAAATCGCGGAGGCTGTTGTAGTCAAAATTCTGTATTACATCAAGTTCCCCTATGATATCCCTTTCGGCATATCTGGATCCTTCGAGCAACACGGGCAGGAATTGCCAGTTCATCCTGAACTGGGCTGTGCGGCGTGTCCTCCATTCTTCTGTAATAACGCCTCTTTCGGCATCTATCTCTTCATCGGTAAGCAGGAGATAATTTGACCAGTCATTCAGCACCAGCAGGCATGTATCAAGAAGTCCGGGATGATCGACAGGGACATTACTGATATTATATACTGTTTCATTAAAAGCGGTATAGGCATTAATATTATAGCCAAAAGCCACCCCGTGTTTTTCAAGCGTGCTTATTATACCTTTTTCCTTTGTGGGGAAATGCCTGGTTCCATTGAATGCCATATGTTCGAGGAAGTGGGCCAGTCCGTCCTGTGTATCATTTTCAAGCAGGGCTCCCACATTTTGTATGATATAAAAGCTTGCCCTTTTTTCGGGTTCTTTGTTTTGCCTGATATAATAGCTCATGCCGTTATCCAGTTTACCCATACGGATTTCAGGGTCTATGGGTACAGCATACCCGTTGTTCTGTGCCCTTCCTGCAATGCTTAAAGAGACAAGGATCAGGGTGGGCAGAATAAGTTTTCTCCCGGTGCGGTTCATTGTATATTTTCTTGTTTTAACAGTAATATTCAAAAAAGGCCGTGTAATTCGGCATCTATCTTATCTATAATCTGACGGAGGTGGTCCTTATTATCAGGGAAATCATAAGCATCAGCTTCTATAATAAGTAATTTTCCCAGTTTATATGATTCTATCCATGCTTCATATCTTTCATTCAGTCTCTTCAGGTAGTCAATCCTGATGGAGTTTTCATATTCCCTTCCCCTTTTCTGTATCTGGTTAACCAGTGTGGGTACCGAGGCTCTCAGGTAAAGCAAGAGGTCAGGAGGTTCTATAAGTGAGCTCATGAGGGTGAAGAGTGTGAAATAGTTTTCAAAGTCGCGAGTCGACATCAATCCCATAGAGTGGAGGTTTGGTGCGAAAATATATGCATCTTCATATATTGTCCTGTCCTGGATAACTGTTTTATCCATATTTTTTATCTCTATGATCTGGCTGAAGCGGGAGTTCAGGAAAAAGATCTGGAGATTAAAGGACCATCGTTGCATATCATCGTAAAAGTCATTCAGGTAAGGATTATCATCCACATCCTCATAATGGGCTTCCCATCCATAATGCTTAGATAATAAACCAGCGAGGGTTGTTTTTCCTGATCCGATATTTCCTGCTATAGCGATATGCATATTTTATCTTTAAAAAATGAGCACATAAAATTAACAAAATAATAGGTTTCGCTTACATAAAATCAAGTAATTCATCCAAATATTGCCTGTCGTTTGACAGCCTGGGCACTTTATTCTGCCCGCCCAGCTTATTTTTTTTTTCGAGCCATCTGTAGAAGGTCCCTTCTGGTGCCACTATTACAGCAGGTTTGGTAAGTGTAAGGTCCTTATACCGTTTTGCTTCATAATCTGAGTTCAATGATTTAAGCCCGTTATCGAGCAGATCAACAAAGAGATCAAGGTCTTCAGGTTCTTTTTCAAACTCAATGATCCATTCATGATGACCCTTAGAGGTAGTGCTCATAAAGTAGGGCCCTGCGGTGTAGTCAGTTATGAGGGCGCCTGTTTTTGAAGAAGCAATTTCGAGGGCTTTTTCGGCATTTTCTATTATCAATTCTTCCCCAAAGGCATTGATAAAATGTCTGGTGCGGCCGGTTATCCTGAATTTATGGGGGAAGAGGCTGGTAAACATTATGGTATCACCTATCATGTATCGCCACAGACCGGCATTGGTAGATATTACCATGGCATAATTTACTCCTTTTTCAACATCTGCAACAGTATATGCTTCAGGGAATTCAGAATTGGTGTCACCGGTTTTTACGAATTCATAGAATATTCCGTAATCAAGCATCAGGAGCATATCATCAGTGTCCAGATCATCCTGGATTCCGAAATAGCCTTCAGAGGCATTATAGGATTCCATATAATTCATCTTATCTGAGGGAATGATTTTCTTATACTGTTCACGGTACGGCTTGAAGCTCACTCCTCCATGACAGAAAAGCTCCAGGTCGGGCCATACCGCAAGCAGGTTATCGGCCCCGGTGTATTTAAGAATGTATTTAATAAGAACAAGGAACCACGAAGGAACACCTGCCAGGTACCTGATATTCTGGTTCACGGTCCTGCGTGTTATTTTATGCATTTTCTCCTCGAAATCTTCAATAAGGGCAATTTTTGCACGCGGCGATTTCATCAGCTCGGCCCACAGTGGTAGGTTTTCGATGAGTATGGCTGATAGATCGCCATACAGGGAATCGTTACTGAAATTATTTATCCTGTGACTGCCGCCAAGGGCCAGCCCCCTGCCTGCAAATATTTTTGTGTCGGGTTTTATTTTCGAATATAGGGCCAGAATATCTTTTCCTCCCCTGAAGTGGCAATCTTCGAGCGCTTCCCTTGATACCGGGATAAACTTGCTCTTTGAATCAATGGTACCTGATGATTTGGCAAACCACTTAATATCCCCTGGCCACAGGAGATCTTTTTCTCCCAACCTCAGTCTTTCTATGTAAGGTTCCAACTCAGTATAGGTGCCAACAGGTACGCTTTCCTGGTATTGCTTTACAGATTCGATATTTTTGTAATTATATTTCTGTCCCCATGTGGTATTTTCTGCTGTATTAATAAGGTTTACGAACGTCTCAAACTGCACCTCATAAGGATAGGCCTTGAAAAGGTCAATAGAGATCATTCTCTTTGTATTCAGCCAGTTAATAATTGATGGTATCAGTGCCATAATTTCTTTTTAGGGTAATGCTAATATAGTGAAAATATAAATTACGGGTCTTTATCATTTACTGACTCGGCTGAAAAGTTCAGAATAGATCCTGAGAGAATCTATATTTTTAAAACCGGGTAAATGCAGGGAATAAAAACCGAGCATGTCATTAAGGAATTCTCTCCTTGTATTTCCCGAGAGTGATATTCCATCACATTCTGAAATGCTTGATCCCAGGAAAAGGTTAAGCAGGGAGGAATACTCCTTGCCCATATAAAATCCATGCAGGGGCGGGTCGGAGGTATATATCCCGTTTTGCATATCAAAATATGGAAGTCTGCCGGAGTAATTGTTTGAGGGTGAAATGCCCAGGTATTTTGTTAGCCCGATTATAAATCCTATATGAAAATTTGGAGCCAGGCTATTATCATTATCCAGATACTCAAGTGAATCAATCATGTAATTATACATATGTACATCAGGTCCGGCAGGACGGAGAGCTTTATACAGGACCTCTCCCAGGAACATTACAATACTGTTTTTCCTGATGTCGGAATTAAGGCTTGTATAATTGAATGATGGAGTGGCTTCCTTTATAATATGCAAATCTCTTTTTTCCCTGTAATAAAACTCTATATCCAGCGGCTGCAGGGTCTGGAAATAGGCTCTTCGTGTAGTTGCCTTTCTGTTACTGATGCCCTTTACCATAAAGCTTAATCTTCCATATTTCTTTGTGAAAATATGAGAAATAATACCTGAATCGGAATGTTTAATGGTGTGTAATACTATACCTTCTGTTTTTTCCAGCATGGTCCCTGACGCTTTGTTCAAAAATACGAAATATGCCTTTGGACAGGACTAAAAAATTTAATTTTAAGAAATAATAATTCTCTTTTGTATATTTAAAACTCATTGGAGTAATTATGAACACCGAATCACAGGAGCAATTAATTAAGAGGATAGCCAGGCTGGCAAAGCAAAACCAGGCACTTGAGGAAAGGATCAAGAACCTGCTTAAAGAGAATGAGAAGCTGCTTGTGCAGAATGAGAAGCAGAAAGCTTTGCTTGACAGGGTAGCTCCGGCAGACCTGAAAAAGGTAAGTCCTTCACTGGCCGACCAGCGGATTTTGAAGTTCAAAATGACAACTATCCTCTTTGCCGATATGTACGGATTTTCGAAGGTTATGACCGATAACGACTCGGCTGAACTTATGGATGAGCTCGACGGCATACTGTATAACTTCGATCAGATTGCAGCCAGGTATAAACTAAAAAAGATTAAAACTATTGGCGACACTTATATGTGTGCAGGAGGAATTCCGGTAAAGAATATCACCAATCCCGTTGATGTTGTTATGGCTGCACTGGAGATGCAGGACTTTTTGAGTGAGCACAGTAAAAAAAGGCAAAGGGGGAACGGCCAGGTCTGGGGTGTAAAAATAGGTATACACACAGGCCCTGTTACAGCAAATATTGCAGGGAAGAAGAAAGTGTCTTATGATTTGAAGGGTGATACCGTAAATACGGCAAGCCGGGTTGAGGGGGTGTCAGAGAAGGGAAAGATCCTGATCTCCGTTATGACTTATGAACTGGTTAGGGAGTTTTTCCAGTGTGAATATTACGGTAAATTACCGGTTAAGTACAAGGGAGACCTTGATGTTTACCAGGTAATGGGACTTAGGCCCCGCTTCTCCATTAATGGGGATGGGATAAGGCCTAACGAGGCTTTTAACATTAAGTTCGGCCTTATACAATTTACCGATATACAGGAGATAATACTCGACAAACTTGAAAAGGAACTGCCCGCTTATCTGTACTATCATAATGTAAAACATACTGTTGATGTAGTCACCGAGGTTGAACTTATAGGATGGGCCGAAGGATGCAGCGACGAGGAGATCCTAATGCTTAAAACAGCTGCTCTTTTTCACGATGCAGGTCATACAATCGATTATGACAATCATGAATTCCATGGTGCACAGATGGCAAGGGAGATGCTGCCCCTGTTTAATTACAGCGAGCAGCAGATAAATATTATATGCGACATTATTATGGCTACCCGCCTGCCGCCCAAACCCAAAAACCTGCTTGAAAAAATTATATGTGATGCCGACCTTGATTACCTGGGGCGCAGTGATTTTATTCCTGTCTCGAATACCCTGTATGATGAGCTAAAGGCACAAAACAAGATAGGTAGCCTGAACGAATGGAATAAGCTCCAGGTTAAGTTTATATCGAATCATCAGTATTTTACAAATACTGCACGCAGCCTGAGGGAAGTGAATAAGCAAAAACAGATCGAGAGGATAGAAAGCCTGATCACCTGATGATAAGTATCTTTGTCACCGTACTAACCGTCCCGTCTTCATTATTGCAGAAGACCAGGTAAACTCCCGATGAGACCTTTTTGCCATTATATGTTTTCATGTCCCAGCTTGCATCTCCTCCAGTTGATTTTGTTTCGTAAACAAGGTTACCCGAGACATCCGTTATTTTTACCCGTGAGTTTCTTGAAAGTCCGGTAATGGTGATATTACCAGTAAAATCTTCTCTTACAGGGTTGGGGAAGGCATATACCTTATCCATAGCAAGGGAACCTGTGGTGCCTGTTTCCCTCAGTGTTACAATCCCCTTTGACGTACCGAACCATACTTCCCCTGTTTCACCATCGATGGCTATTGATGATACGCGGTCCGACAGCAGAGGACTGTTTGAAGCATTAAAATTCTTAACCGGCTCATTGCTGTTTTCAGAGATAAGGAAAGCGCCCGAGTTTTTAGTGCCCAACCACTTCCTGTTGCCGCCGTCAACCGAAATACTCAAAATTGTTTCGGTCCCGAGCAGGTAATCTGCCAGGCCGCTGCCGTCATCCCTCGGGACCTTTATCCTGCTGGCATATATATCCTGGTCAAATACCCGGTCGGGGAAATAATAAACCACCGGCCCCTGGTCCGTCCCAATCCATATATTTCCTTCAAGGTCGGGTGCAATGGCACTGACATTTGAAAATACCTTCCCGTCCCGGTCCTTGACGACCATCTTTTTATACCTGTCATCTTCAAAATATGAAGGAGTATGATTGTCATCCAGGATAAACAGACCACCACCTCCGGGCAGTAAGATCCATTTGTGGTTTGCTCCCGTGATCAGGATGTCCCCTGCTACGGGTGCATCAATATGGTAGGGTAAAGAGATCCAGTTGTTATCGTTCGTCAATACCTTGATATTGTTCTGGACCCCTGATTGTGTGATCCAGAGGTTTTTATCCTTGTCTACAACCAGGCCGAATATTCTCACAAAGGGCTGACCCGGGACAGAGCTCCCCAGGGTGTTTTCTGACCAGTGATTAAGCAGTTGCTTATTTTCAAATTCGTATACTCCCGAGCCCCATGTTGTAACAAAAACATGATCCGGTTCACCTGGAACCACTGCTACCCTCATGGCATCCCATGCATCATCCCTTAACTCTGACCACCACTTACGCTCCGCGAAATTAAAGAGCATAAAGGGTGTCCCTGAATTATTCCATTCTTCGTTAACACCGCCTCCGGTAACCCATACCTGCCCGCCCGAGGCAAGCAGGTAACAGGCATTATTCTTCGCAGGGCCCTGGGGAATATAGTTTTCAAAGCTATCTCCCTCCTTCAGTCTGACAAGGCCCTGATTATAATCGGCAGCATATATCTCATTACCATGAAAAATGGCATCCCTGGCATCAGGTGCCTGATGGCCATATTCATCAATTATCCTTGCAACTTCAGCATTGGTATCAATTATGCTGATAGCTGATCCTGAGCTAATGAGAAGCCTGTCAATGCCTGCTTCAAAGCTGTAGTTCACTGTTCCGGGCAGACCGGGGACATAGTTAATTATTCCGTCATAAAGGTAAAAAACAGAGTCATGGTTCGGAAGTGTGCTTTTCTTGTTAAAGAATAAATTGCCGTTTACCGAGGCCAGGCAGTTATAAGAGTTTTCATTTGACCCTGTCATAATGTCCCAGTTGCCGTGATAGGCAAGGCCCGGATTATCTGACGGGGCTTTGAACAAACCATTTCCTGTGGCTGCATAAACAGTTTCATTTACAATGCAGATATCGAAAACTTCATTCTGGCTGCCATCCAAAGAGGGTCGCCATGTATCTTTTATCTCGTACTTCCGGATATTAATTATGATTATTCCATGGTTGCTTGCCAGGTAGGCATATTCGTTATAGGTTCTTATCCTGTTGATTTTTATATCCCCGGAGAGGAAATAATTCATTATGTCAGGGATATTTCTTATGACACCATTCTGACAGATGTCAATATTGCCTGATAGATATGCAATTACAAGAGCTTTTTCTTCTTTTGAATATTCAATGGCGCTGATACCGCAATCAGATAATCCATTTACTTTTGACAGTTTCCTTATCTCGTTGTAAGTTGTGTTGAAGATGCTTATGGCAAATTCGCTTGATCCGTAAATTTCATTTTCGCCTTCAGAGACGAAACGGACAGAATGATAGGGCAGGTGGTCAGCCCATGAACCTATGGGTCCCTGTGCAAAACCGTAATGGAAAAGCATCAGTAAAAGAGGTATCGTAAGGTACCTTAACATATAGGTATAACTAAGGGTTAATTAAGATATTGTTCATAACCTGCTTTGTAAGAAGTCGCAAAGTTTACGAATGGCAATTGCCCTGTGCGAAATCATATTTTTCCTTTCTGCTGGCATTTCGGCAAAGGTAAGGTTTTCATTATCGGGAATAAAAACAGGGTCATAGCCAAAGCCTGCAATGCCTCTCCTTTCATTTATTATCATGCCCTTAATTATCCCTTCAAAAAGGTATTCCCGGTTTTCGTAAATAAGTGCTATAACAGTCCGAAACCTGGCCTTCCTGTTTTCATGTCCCTCTAATTCCCTTAACAGCCTGGTAATATTATTATCAGGATCTTTATTCTCACCCGCATACCTGGCAGAATGTACCCCGGGGGCTCCTTTCAGGGATTCAGTTTCAAGACCGGTATCGTCGGCAATGACGTTTGCACCGGTGAGGCTATAGACATACCTTGCTTTCACCAGGGCATTAGCCTCCAGCGTTGTTTCATTTTCGGGAATATCTTCCACAATACCTGCGTCAGCCATGGGAATAAGCCTGACGGGTCCTTTCAGAACATCTTTGATCTCTCTGATTTTATGCCTGTTATTTGAAGCAAATATTATGTCCATAAGAATGAATTAACGAGTTCAAAAATAATTAAAAATGCCAAAAGCTTTTTGAGTAAATTTATATATGTTACATTTGATAATACTGAACAAAGGTTTTTTGTCCGTAAATCAAATTTTACTGAATTGTACAGGGCTCTGATGATAATGCTATTAATCCTAATGGGTTTGAACCGGACACAGGATTTGTGTGGTCAGGACAGTACATTATTTGTAGGCAGGATAATCATAAACTACGACTCGGTACTATATGAAATCAGCCGGGATAAGGAAATTAATACTTTGTACGTACTGGAGAATAAGCATAACAATTTGCTGATAGAATGTCTTGGTCTGAAACAGGGAACAATGTATTCATTTTACCTTGAAGGTAATGACAATAAATGGAGTTCCTGGTTTGAACGGCCTGTGAAGGAATACACAAATCTGAGACCCGGGAACTACATCCTTTATGTAAGGACAAAGGTACCCGGCATGGCAGATAGAGAGTACCTGATAACCGCCTTCAGGCTCAAGCCCCCTCTCTACCTTACCCAGGTTGCCATCCTAATCTATATAGCCGTCTTTATTTTCTTATTGTTCTGTCTGTACAGGCACCTCATAGCAAGGCAAAAATCGAAACAGGCACACCTGGAGTTAATAATACAGGAACGGACAGAAGAATTGATGAGCGAAAAGGAAAAAACAGACAGCCTCCTCGCTAACGTTTTGCCCAGGGATACCGCTGACGAAATTATGTCAAAAGGAAAGGCCACAAAGCAGAAGTATAATTTTGTGACAGTGTTATTTTCAGATATAGAGGGATTTACAAAGATTGCCGAAGAAGTGAACCCGGAAATTCTTATAGACGAACTTGATAATTTCTTTTTTTATTTTGATTCAGTAGTGGAAAAATACAATATTGAAAAGATCAAGACAATAGGAGATGCATATATGTGTGCCGGCGGCATACCTCACGCAAACAGGACAAACCCTATAGAAGTTGTTCTTGCTGCGCTTGAGATGCTGGAGTATATGAACAGGCTTAAGAAAGAACAGACACAAAGGGGCATAAAACTATGGGATATAAGAATAGGCATTCATACGGGAACAGTTATTGCCGGAGTGGTGGGTCAGAAAAAACTGTCGTATGATATATGGGGTGACACGGTAAATACAGCCAGCAGGATGGAATCGTCTGGAATGCCGGGCAGAATTAACATTTCGGGTGTAACACATGAATATGTAAAGGATTTCTTTATTTGTGAATACAGGGGCAAGATGCCTGTTAAATACAAGGGCGACCTCGATATGTATTTCATTAAGGGCATAAGACCTGAATTGAGGGGGAAGGGCGAGATTGAACCAAACAATATTTTTATACACAGGCTTCTATCGATAAGGATACAGGATCTTGAGGATTATTACTTTGAATGGTATGATGAAAATGTAGCTGCCGACTTAGTCTTTCACAATACCAAATTTGTGAAAAATATCTGTACACAGACGGAATTGATTGCCAGGGCGGAAAAGCTGGATGAAGATAAAATACTGGGACTAAGGCTGGCTGCCCTGTTTGTTAAATCAGGGTTGCTCGTCGATTATAATGATCCCACAGAGTATTCAGTGAAGAAACTGAAGGAGTTTGCCCCGGAATATGGTTTTAATGAAGGATATATTGAACATGCTGAATCAATAATAAGAGGTGTCTATGCAATGGAGACTGACAGGAAGGAAGTGCAAATATTGCTTGATGCCATTTTTGACTACTGTGGACATGTAGATTATCCCGAATTAGTTGAAATGCATTATGTGGAAGAAAGCTCAAAAAGAGGATTGAAGGATAAAGAAGCATGGTACGAAACGGAGTTGGAAAGGATAAGGAAGCATAAATTCCATACAGATACAGCAAAACTGCTGCGGACATATACAGGAAAAGAACAGGCTGAAAATCTGAAAAAGTATCTTAAACATATTAAATAACACTTTTGTACTCACCTTTTAAAAAAGTACTTTTGGGTTTTAATAAATAAAAATTATCTAGGTCTATGGAAAATATAAACTGGAAAGATCTGTCATTCGGATATATAAAGACAGACTATAATGTGCGTGCTTATTATAAAAACGGTAAATGGAGCGAGCCTGAGGTGAGCAATTCCGAGTATTTTAACATTCATATTGCGGCCACGGCCCTGCATTATGGCCAGGAGGCCTTTGAGGGGATGAAGGCTTACAGGGGGAAAGACAATAAGATAAGGCTCTTTCGCTGGAAGGAAAATGCAAAACGAATGATTAATTCAGCCAGAGGTATTATAATGGCTGAAGTACCAGAGGAATTATTCGGTGAAATGGTTTTCAGGGCAGTAAAGATGAATGAGAAATATGTGCCACCCTATGGTTCCGGTGCTGCCCTGTACATAAGACCCCTGCTCTTTGGCAGTGGACCCGAAGTAGGTGTTAAACCATCTGCTGAATATACATTTATGGTTTTTGTTACTCCTGTAGGTCCATATTTCAAAGGAGGAGTAAAACCTGTTAATATGATGATATGCAGGGATGTTGACAGGGCAGCACCGATGGGTACGGGTGTGTTTAAGGTCGGAGGTAACTATGCAGCAAGTCTGAGGGCTATAGTGAAAGCCAGGGATGCCAATTATGCCAATGTTATCTTCCTCGATGCCAAAGAGAAAGAATACATTGATGAATGTGGACCTGCTAACTTCTTTGCCATAAAAGGGAATACCTATGTTACACCCAAATCTGATTCAATATTGCCTTCAATAACGAATAAATGCCTGATTGAACTGGCTGAAAGCCTGGGAATGAAGGTTGAGAGACGTAAGGTGCATGTCGATGAACTTCCTGAATTTGATGAGGCAGGAGCCTGTGGAACAGCGGCAGTTATAAGCCCTATAGGTAAAATATATGACCCAGATACAGATAAACTTGTTGAATATTGTAAGAATGGAAAACCGGGCAAGGTACAGATGAAATTATATGAGATGCTTACCGGTATTCAAAAAGGAGACCTGCCCGATACCTTTAACTGGATAACTATTCTGGATTAATTGTATCTTTGCAGGCAAATCATACACAGTGGTTAAATATCAGGAAGATATATCCAAAGGAAGACTGAGAAGTTCATACCTTACACAGATCGTAAGTATTTCTCTTGTATTATTCCTTCTTGGTTTGTTGGGCTTTGTAATAATTAATGCCCGGGAACTGTCGGATTATTTTCGTGAAAGCCTGAGCTTTTCAGTAATGCTTGATGAAGATGCCAAGGAGGCTGATATAAGGATGCTCCAGAAAGACCTGGATGCAAAGCATTTTGTGAAAAGCACTGAATATATTTCCAAGGAGCAGGCAGCTGAAAACCTGAGGGAAGACCTGGGAGAAGATTTTCTTACTTTTATGGGTTATAATCCCCTTCTTCCCTCAATAGATGTGTACCTTCTTGCCGATTATACACACCCCGACAGTGTGCTGAATATAGAGCGTTATCTTATGGATTATGATGTGGTGAAGGAAGTTTATTTCCAGGAATCTTTCCTCCACCTGATAAATGAAAATGTAAGAAAAATAAGCGCTTTTCTGCTAATATTCAGCGGTTTGCTCTTATTTATCTCTCTTACTATAATAAATAACACAATAAGGTTATCAGTGTATTCAAAGCGTTTTATTATCCGAACGATGCAACTGGTGGGAGCTACAAGATCTTTCATACGTAAGCCTTTCCTGCTTCGCAGCATTGTGCATGGAATTATAGCTGCCCTTTTCGCACTTGTCCTGCTGATGGCTATATTGTTTTTTGTTGAGAAGGAGTTTTACTTACTGTTTACCCTCCAGGATATCGGCTTGATAATTTATTTGTTTGGAGGTATAATAGTAATTGGCATACTGATAAACCTGGCATCTACATTTTTTTCCGTTACTAAATACCTTGGAATCTCGGAAGATAAACTATATTACTAAGATGGTAGCAAAAAAAACAAAAAAGGAAGAAAGCGGCTTTGCCCTGGGCAGGGAAAATTACAGGTTGATGGCCATAGGATTCGGGATTATAGTCATAGGTTTTCTGCTTATGCTAGGAGGCAGGAGTGAAGACCCGAACGAATTTTCTGATGCTATATTCAGTTTCAGGCGTATAACCCTTGCCCCTCTGCTTGTGCTGGCTGGCTTTGTTTTTGAAATATGGGCTATAATGAAAAGGCCCCGGGATAAGAAATAATATCATTAAGCGGTTTTAAGTATGAATTTATTGGAAGCGGTAATCCTTGGTATTATCCAGGGATTGACAGAATTTTTACCCGTAAGCTCCAGCGGCCACCTGGAAATCGGGAAATATCTTTTCGGGATAAATGCAGCTTCCAGTTTCAGCTTTTCAGTTGCAGTGCATGGTGCAACGGTTTTGAGCACCCTGGTGGTTTTCCGGCGTGAAGTGGTTGACCTCATAAGGGGAACATTGAAGTTCAGGATGAACAGGGAAACAAATTATGTGCTGAAAATACTTGTATCAATGATACCGGTGGCTTTTATTGGTTTGTTTTTTGGAGAGGAGGTAGAATCGTTTTTCGAGGGGAATATAGTATTCGTAGGATTTATGCTCCTTATAACGGCTGCCTTGCTTATAGGACCCGGGTTTATGAAAGACAGGAGAAAGGAAATAAGTTATTTTCATGCCTTTGTGATCGGCCTGGCACAGGCGGCGGCAGTGCTCCCGGGAATTTCGCGTTCGGGTGCCACAATTTCAGCAGGACTGATGCTTGGGAATAAAAAGGAAAACCTGGCCCGTTTCTCCTTCCTTATGGTTTTATTGCCCGTTATTGGTGCAAACCTGCTGAAGTTGTTTCAGGGAGATTTCTCCGCGGGGAATTCAGTAGGGCCTGAAGCAATAATAACAGGGTTTATCACCGCTTTTATAACAGGCTACCTTGCCTGCAGATGGATGATAAACCTGGTGAGAAAGGGTAAATTATACTGGTTCGGGATATATTGCATAATACTTGGCCTGCTGGCAATATTACTTGCTTAATATGAAGATCGATAAGAATACGGATTTCCTCGAGGGTCAGCTGCTTTTGTTTGACAAACCCATGTACTGGACTTCTTTCGATCTGGTTAAAAAAGTAAAAAATATTATCAGGAATACCTTCGGATATAAAAAAATTAAGGTTGGCCATGCGGGCACTCTTGATCCGCTGGCGAGCGGACTAATGATAATCTGTACAGGGAAATATACAAGGCAGATAAGTGCCCTCCAGGAGAGCAGCAAAGAATATATAGCCGATATTCGCCTGGGTGAAACCACACCTTCTTTCGACCTTGAAACTGTGATAGACGGGAAATATGAAACCGGGCATATCACTCGTGATCTGGTACTGAAAGCACTTGCACATTTCGGAGGTGAAAATGAACAGATACCCCCGGTTTTTTCAGCAAAGAATATAAAGGGGAAAAGAGCTTATGATTATGCACGCAAGGGGATAGATATTGAGATGAAAGCAAGAAAAGTGATCTTTCATGAGCTGGAACTGTTAAATTTTGAACTACCTATAGTAACAGTAAGAATTCTTTGCAGCAAGGGGACCTATGTGCGTGCTTTTGCCAGGGATATGGGTAATTACCTTGACAGTGGCGCTTATCTCTCTGAACTTAAGAGAACTTCAATAGGTGAATATAAACTGGAGGATGCAATGCAGGTAAATGAATTTGAACGCCTTTTAAATTCCCTTTATGATACCTGAAAATAATTGTTGCTTTTTGTAATAAAATATTAATCTATTTGAAACAAAACAGAAATTATTACGTATAAAGTTGGATGTTTTAAGAAATACATATAAAATGAAGTTATCTCAATTTAAGTACAGGCTACCACAGGAATTAATAGCATTATACCCGGCAAAAAACAGAGATGAGTCACGGCTAATGGTCGTTGACAGGGAAACAGGTAAGATAAAGCACAAGGTTTTCAAGGAGATTATTGAATATTTCAGAGAGGATGATTTGCTTGTCTTCAATAATACAAAGGTTTTCCCGGCACGCTTGTTTGGGAATAAAGAAAAGACAGGGGCAGAGATCGAAGTGTTCCTTCTTCGTGAACTGAATCGGGAACAACGCCTGTGGGATGTGCTGGTTGATCCGGCCAGGAAGATAAGGATTGGGAACAAACTGTATTTTGGAGAGGATGATATACTTGTGGCTGAAGTTATTGATAACACAACCTCAAGGGGAAGAACCTTGCGCTTCCTCTTCGACGGTTCCTACGAAGAGTTTAAAAATACTCTTTACAGCCTGGGTGAAACACCCCTTCCCAAGTTTATAGAGAGGCCTGTTGAACCTGAAGATAATGAAAGATACCAGACTATTTTTGCAAAGCACGAAGGTGCAGTGGCTGCCCCTACGGCAGGCCTGCATTTCAGCAGGGAACTCCTTAAACGTTTTGAAATACTAGGGGTCCATTTCAGCGAGATCACACTTCATGTGGGTCTGGGGAATTTCAGGAGCGTCGATGTGGAAGATCTGACTAAACATAAAATGGATTCGGAAAGGATTATAATTTCCGGGGAGGCAGCCAGCCTGGTTAATGAAGCAAAAAAGAGAAGAAATAAAATTTGTGCCGTGGGTACCACCGTGGTACGAACCCTGGAAAGCTCCGTCTCAACCGACGGTTACCTCAAACCCTTTGACGGATGGACCAATAAATTCATTTTCCCGCCCTATGAATTCAGTATCCCCGACATGATGGTGAGTAATTTCCATCTTCCATACTCAACTTTACTTATGATGGTGGCAGCTTTTGGCGGTTATAACCTTGTATTTGAGGCCTATGACAAAGCCGTTAAGGAGAAGTACCGTTTTGGCACCTATGGTGATGCCATGCTGATAATCTGAAATTGTTAATAACATTCGGCTTTATTAGTCCGCTGACAGTCAAACAGCGCTGTTTTCATGAAAATTTTCTTATATCTTTAATCACATCAGGAATATTAAAGCCTGATGCAACCTAAAGAGCAGATATTTAGTCAATAAATATAAAAATATAGGGGATTCGTACAACAAAGGAGATGAACCTGCGTATTAACTTAAATTGTTCCGGTATAAACATGAGTTACTGACCGGGCAAATATGTATTTAAGATAGCTTGACTGACTTAACTAAATATAAGCCACCGGGATCCGCTTTGAAAATCAAAATATCTGGTTTGCTTTGTAAACTGATTATCAGTGTCTTTCCCCTTATATTCCTTCCATCGTCAGTCTATGGACAATGGTTGACAGGTTATAACAACAGGATTAAGATAACCATCCCTTCATCCAGAGTATCCGGCATTTCGTCGCATCTGAACTTCCCGGTCCTTGTGAACACTACCATGAATGAACTGAGGGATTTTGCAAACGGGGGCTATGTTGCAAATGCTAATGGCTGGGATATAGTCTTTTCAGAAGATCATAGTACAATACTTGATCATCAGATTGAAAATTACAATAATAGTACAGGAGAACTGGTGGCATGGGTTCGTATCCCTGAACTTTCACCGGGATCCAATTATGAATTCTATATTTATTTCGGCAGTATCTGGCTTGATTCCGATTTATCCACCACCGATACCTGGAGCAGCGATTATGTTTCCGTTTACCACCTCCATGATGATTTGCTGGATGGCACCTCCTCGGGCAATGATGGTACCAATCAAGGCTCTTTAAATGCGGCGGGGAAAATAGGTGATGCCCGTGAGTTTAACGGCTCTTCAGATTATATTGACCTGGGGAATCCTTCAGAATTTAATTTCAGTACAGGTAACTGGACCATATCGGCATGGATAAATACCACTGATACCTACCAGAATAATATTTTCAGTAACGGGGGGGATGATCACGGTGGTATAAGATATGTGCTGGCTTCATCAGAAACAGGGGCAGCCGGGAGAGCTGTACTTACTACAGATGATAACGATGATAAATACCAGGCTGTTTCTCCAAGCGGCCTTACAAATGACGGGCAATGGCATTATATTGTCGGCAAAAGGGAGGGCACCAGGATATATATCTACCATGACAGTGGCGGGCCGGAAGATGTAACCTCCATTTCTGCGGGCGCGGGATACGACCTTTCCGGGTCTTCCCAGAAAAATGCTTTAATAGGGGCAGGTATAAGCCAGCAGTATGGTACTATCATAAAATATTTTGAAGGTCTTATTGATGAGGTGCGTGTTCAAAAGGTTACCAGAAGTAATGACTGGATACAAACGGAATACAATAACCAAAATTCTCCGTCCACATTTTGCCTGTTTGGCTCGATGGAAATACCAAACGATGATCCATGTGGTGCAATTTCTCTTATTGTGGAGGACCAATGCGGGGAAAATACCATTTTTGCTTCCAACGAACCTGCAACTGCCGGTTCATATAACCCGGGATGTTACTGGAATGGTGGCACGGATTCTGACGTATGGTTCAGGTTTACAATACCTTCCTCAGGACAGGTAAAGGTGGAGGGCATTGCATCCACATTGATCGACGGAGCAATGGCCTTTTATTCAGGCACCGACTGTAACAACCTGACCTATATTGATTGTGTTGATACCGGACCTGATATGGAAACCTACCTTGTATCAGGGAATCCAGGTGACAAGATATGGATTCAGTTCTGGGGATATGCCGGTGAAACAGGGAGGTTCGGTATCTGTGTAACAGATTTTCCACCAACACCCGACGAACCCTGCGATGCAGTGTTACTGCCGGTTAACAGGACATGTATAAACTCAACTTTTGACAATACATATGCTACTGCTACCACAAGTGTACCTGATCCTGATGGCTGTATAGGCCGTGATTCATACAGGACAAATCCTCCAGTATGGCAAAGCCATGATCTCTGGTTTAAGTTTATTGTACCTGAATCGGGCGAGGTGACCATCGAAGGGAACGATATCGGCGGATTGGATGACGGGGTGCTGGCTGTTTACAGGGGATTTTTCTGTTCATCACTTACCCTGGTTGATTGTGATGATGATTCCAAGGGCCCGGGTGGAATGCCCTATTTAAGTCTTACCGGGCAGACGCCAGGAGACACATTATGGATACGGTTCTGGGGTTACATAAATGAAGCGGGTCCATTTGACATCTGCGTACACGACCCTTCATGTTCTGATATAACTGTTGATGCCGGACCTGACCGTTTAATATGTGCCGGCGAAACTGTTACACTGGGAGGCTCACCAACTGCAACAGGCTGGATCGGTGACGTTACTTACTTCTGGACTCCGGATGCAGGCCTTGATGATCCTTCTTCAGCAAACCCTGTGGTCACCGTTTTCAGTAATACAATATATACGGTCTATGTAAGTGATGATAATGGCTGCTATGCCTCTGATATTGTTAATATCAGTATTAAAGATGATGATACTGACCCTGAGATGGAAATCCCTGGAGATCAGTCTGTTTCTACCAATTATGAATGTAATTACCAGGTGGCTGGCACGGAATTTGACCTGATATCTGCCAATGATAACTGTGTCCTGGTGGATACCACCTATCAATTATCAGGGGCAACAATTATTGCGGAGACATCGGCAAGATCATTACAGGGAGTCATACTTTCAACCGGTAATACTACAATAACATGGAGAGTGTACGATGGATTGGGTAACTACGACCAGAACTCATTTATTGTTAATGTTGCTGATCTTGAGGACCCTGCAGTAACATCCTGCCCGGGAGATATTGTAGTATCAAATGATCCGGGAGCATGTAATGCTGTAGTGAACTATCCGGTACCTGTCTTTGAAGATAACTGTGATGGCACAGGTCTGTCCGGTACCCGGACGGAAGGACCGGCCAGTGGATCAACTTTTTCCGTTGGTGAAACCACGATAACTTATCAATATACCGATATAGGAGGCAACGGCCCGGTGGAATGTATATTTACCATTACGGTAAACGACGATGAAGATCCTACCATAACCTGTGCGAACCCGGCAGCCAGTTATAGTACCAATGAAGGTGAATGTTACTTTACTGTACCTGATAATAGTCTTGATCCGACTTTTACATTTGATAATTGTGCAATCTCCAGTGTGATAAATGATTTTAATTCTGGAATAACACTCAACGGGACCCAGTTCCCTGTTGGAATAACAACAGTAAAATGGACAATCACCGATGTCAACGGACGCACCGCTGACTGCAGTTATGATATAGAAGTTATTGATAACCA
>Ga0190344_1000128_pt1 | contig 47571 bp, 36 predicted proteins | sample 48721323_MG_FD_161662 | JGI IMG/M metagenome (GOLD analysis project Ga0190344, IMG submission 161662) | Hydrothermal vent microbial mat bacterial communities from Southern Trench, Guaymas Basin, Mexico - 4872-13-2-3_MG | ecosystem: Environmental > Aquatic > Marine > Hydrothermal vents >... | reverse complement strand
AGTCGGAGTTCGCGGCGATGGTTACCTCTGCGCCGTCAACAAGGGTCAGGGTTACGTCATCATCAATCCAGAGGTCGCCATCTAGATGAACCGAAGAATCCCAAGTCGTATCCTCACTGATGTGGCTAGCGGGATTGTAAACAATGATGTCTTCGATAGCTACAAAGGTGTTTGGACCAGCAAGGCAGACCTGAAGAATACCAGTGGAGGTGGGTGTTACCGTGAATGTAATTGTCTCAACGGGGTCTGTGGCGAACTCCTCGCCGAAGTCGTAAGTCTCGTAAACCTCGGTTGCAACTCTATCGCCCACTAAGCCATCACCAAACTTGACGGCTGTCAAGTGATGACCTGCAAGTCCTTCGCCCAAAGGTTCACCGCAGATTGAAGCAGTTACCTCAATGGTGGTTGTTTCACCCATCGGTACTTCGGTTACAACAATACCCAGGTTCGCGTTTCGCCCTTTACCTATAGGCAACATCAATGCAGGATCACCAAAGGTATTATATGCATTTAGCATTATTTTATCAAAATAGTCCCTATATCCATAATCCTTCCTATACTCAGCCTTCATAGATGCAATTAGACCTCCTAAGGTTAAACCATGTCTATTTGTATATGCTTTTGCAAGGTCAACCAGCATGGGACCATTAAAGTCTATTGGTGTATTATCAGTAGCCCCATACGATGATATAATGCCCTTGTTGGTAAGGTAGTCTGGTTGTTCTTCGCACCTATCTGCAATAGCTACTGACGTAATACATGGATATGGAGAGGTTTCAACGAAATTCCCTGTATTACAAGAAAAGGCAAATGACACTGGTAGTGCTTCTTGATTTTGTATGTTCCATACATCACTTTTTTTTAACTTCTGGTCGAAGTCTAATGATATTCCCCACCTATCCATAGTACCATGACCTAAAAAGGCAACAAGACCGACACCATCATTGAGCTGTTGTAGAAAATTATCCAATCCACTACCATCATTACCATAAACAACACTACTTGTACAAATGTACTCACCATATTTGAGTACATCTTTCGCAATCTCACACACTCCAGCATGATCACTTTCATAACCACTGCCTCTATCGTCATCTTTGGATTTATCATATCCACCGATAAGGACAGCTGTGTCATAAGAATGGTTTGTTCTGGTTCTAGTTTCGTATGCAATAATTCTTTCTAAATAATATTCTAACGAATATTTATGCGCAGGTGCATCCCATGCTGTTTTGTATTGTCTCTCATAGTAAGGTATTCTACCCACCATCCGCCAAGATAAAGGCATTCCTGCATAAAGTTGATCTGTCCATACTTCATTTTGATCAGCCCATGAGCCCCCGGGATTCCCTTTAGATTCAGATATTTGATAGTTAGCAGCTGCCACATCGGGATAAGAGGAACTATAATCACCTGCAATGAAAACAAACTCAGGCTCATAATGATCAACAATGCTCACAATCTCCTGAGTATAGGGATTGTTATCACTTAATTCATCACTAAAGCTTTGTGTTACCTCACGATAATAAACATCGTATCCTGTCAATATTCTATATCTAGCATATTCCACAGCATATTCGTTACAACGTGGACTTGTAACTAAGAGATATTTACGACGCTCACCAACTCCCAGAGGATGAAAACCAGGTGGATTCAAAATCATTCCCTCTAGAATATCTACAGTAACTTTTGACGGTCTCGATACGGTGTCTCCAGCTTGCACTTTTTCTAATTTTCTCTCATTTACCGTAAGTGTGATCGTTGCATTTTCCAACGCTGAAAGAGTTGAAGTTGATGCATCGTAAGCAAATGGACAAAATGCTAAAGAAACAAAGCTGTTCCCAAAAAGTTCAAAGGGTTCACCTACATCAAGCTGATAGTCTATACTGATGTCGTCGGCATATTGATAGTTTATCGTTTCATTTGAAACAGTAATATCAGATGCAGGCAAGATAGGTTGAACAGTCGGCAATGAAACATCAGCAGATTCTACTTCATTATATGTACTAATAGTACCTAAAACACTTGTGCCGTTTGGTATGCAAACAATTGTGTTAAACTTTGGGAGTAATGGCTTACCTACATCTTCATAATTATGATCAACCTCTTCTGTATACACAACATGGAGGTATTCACTTCCCCCTTCGTAATTTTGAAGACTGTACTCATCGTTTGAAAAGGAAAGCGTAACAACATCTAATGTTTCCTCTTCAACGGAAAACACTTCAATGGAAAGAATGCAATTTACCAGGATAATCAACAAGATTCCAACTGAATGCTTTAGGTTTGTCATGATTTAGTAGTCTCCTCTAATGATAAATACATCGGTTTGTCCATCCACAGTTCTGGTAAACAACACATACTTGTACCAGCCACTGAGTTCGTTTTCGACACCATCCATATTGCAAACCTGACTTACTTCATCGTTGTTAGGGAAGAGTTTGTATATGTCCACATCTCCGTCTTTATCCGAGGTTAAGAAGGTCTCGGTCTGTAAAATATCATCCTCTACCACAATCGGACAATGCAAATCGCTACCGTCAGAATAAACAAACCAGTAATTGCCCACATGATATATGTATATACAATCATATCCATTGTAACTCCCAATATAATAACAGATACTTTCTGTATCAAAGCTGGGCTCAACTCCCACAAAGCTATCCCAAAGAATCCCATCCTCGAAAACAAATATTTCTCCACCACGCTCTAAGTTCATAGAAAGCGTGCCGTTTTGCAGCTTATATATTGCAATATTATCAATCATTGATCCTGTATCATTGAAAATCTCCGTGAATGTACCATCGCTTTCTCTCAGAACTATACATTCGGCAGTATTACTCAATGCAATAACCAAATCTCCCAAACTCCAGCCGCCAGTTTTAATCGCACACATTGTTGTGATCGTATATCCGCTAGGGGCTTGGTAGAGGGTTTCGGTGGTTTTTGAAGCAATGTCGTACAGATAGATAGAAGAGCCATTGTGATAGGCAACCTGCGCCTCTTCAATAGAATTGTAGTTCTCGGTGTTGTAGAAAACCGGATCATGCTGCTCAACGGCATCGTCGGTTATCCGGAACTCATCGCCAACCTTGCCCAGCCATTCTTCCTCAACAGGATCAGGAATGCACGCCAGCAGGGTCAGACCAGCCACCAGGGCAACAAGCACAGAACTAAGGAGTAGGCGAGACATCTTTACCTCCAAAACCTTGAGGAGAGAACGAGAACGCGCTGACAGCAACGCTTTGACCTTCATCGTTCACCTCGAATGCAAACCTGTTGAGCGGGGTTCAGGAACCCCAAGACCGAATCGAACCCCTGCAAACGAGAGAGTACCAAAGACAATTACGGTTGTAAAGGGTTAATTTAACGGTAATTACAAGTGTGTTAAACCGCACAGACAAAATCTATGTTACTATGTATGTAATTGAGGGAGGAAGTAGATCAGTAGTCAGTTATAAATATTATAGAACGGAAACGCAATGCCAAAGCTGCTTCTGCCTGGTCGGATTGAGAAGAACCTCCGTAAGCTCGGAGGCGATCTGCTCCAGGCAAAGGGACGAGCCCGTCGCCTCTTCAACGATATCACCAGGGTGATGTCGGAGAGAAAATGTCAAAATTAAGATGAGAGCAATGTAGAAATGGTTTTATCTCCGGCGACACCTGCCGACGAGTTATGCTACTCTTGACTCTTGTTCATGTTCCTTAGCATCAACCCCCTCATCAATACCCCAATGGAGCCGCTATGACCGCCTCCTTAATGGCTGTGGGACGGGTGATGAGGTTTTGTTTCCCCTCCTCTCCGGGGCGGGGGGCTTTGGGCAAGGGGTTAACACCCCTAACATCAACCCGTCGCGTCAACAGCCCGCCGGAGGCAGGTGATGAAAACGACAAAGGTCGAGCTTCAACACATCCGTGAAAGCGTCGTGAAGATTGCGGTTAACTTCTGCGATCTCTCCCGGCAGATTCTTCACTACGCCAACCTCGGAACCCCCCGCGCCGATTTCCTGAGCAATATCTCCCAGATGCTCCTGGACTTCTCCAACTGCGACGCCGTTGAATGGCGGGTAAAGGATGGAGAGCTGCACTATCGCTGGGAGAGTACCCAGAGCAACGGCGGAAGACAATTCTGCGAGAAGCTGTCTCCGGTGCAGAGGTTCGGTAAAGACACAATCCCCTGCCTCGATAACAATTCGATTAAGGAACGGCTCTGTCGAGCCGTGATGTGCCGTGAGCTGGAGCATTCGCCGAAGTGCATCAGCCTTGGCGGCAGCTTCTGGACAAACACCCACGAAGAAGCTCTGAGCTGCCCAGCAGCCTTCGATAGCCTAACCCCTGACGAGGTTCGCACCCTGACCGACGGCTACCAATCCGTGGTCTATCTGCCCTTTGGAATAGATAAAGATAACCACTGTCTGCTTATACTAAAGAATGAGCAGAAGGGCTTCTTTACAAAATCAATGATCGAGTTTTACGAGGGGCTGGTAAAAACCCTCGGAGCAGCGATAAGCGATCGCCGCGCGCAGTACAACCTTCGCGAGCGAATCAAAGAGCTTAAATGCCTGTACGGAATCAACGAACTTGCCCAGAATAACCCGTCCCTTGACGATCTGCTACAGGGGATCGTCGAGCTGATGCCACCTGCCTGGCAATACCCAGACATAGCCTCCGCCCGCCTGTTTGTGGGTGAGCAGGTCTATGTCAGCCAGAACTTTGAGGGTGGGGAGTTTTCGTTACGAGCCGAAATCAGGCACGGCGAAGAACAAAAAGGCTTCGTGGAGCTTGTCTATAAAAGCGAGCAGGACGACTTGGAAGCGACCATCTTCCTCGAAGAAGAGCGGCACCTGATTGACAACATCGCCCGGCACATCTCACTGATTCTGGAGAGGCGGCAGGCGGAGCAGGAGAAGCACAACCTCGAAGAACAGCTCCGGCATGCCGACAGGCTGGCAACCATCGGACAACTGGGGGCTGGGGTCGCCCATGAGCTTAACGAGCCACTTACTGCGATCCTGGGGTTCGCTCAACTGATCAGAAAAAACCCCGACCTGCCTGTTGAGATTGATCAAGATGCCAAGCATATTGTCAATTCCTCTCTTCACGCCCGAGAGATCGTCAAGAAGCTGCTCATCTTCAGTCGTCAGATGCCCACAACCAAGACTGATGTTGACCTGACCCGGGTTGTCCAGGATGGATTATACTTCCTGGAATCCCGCTGCAAGAAACAGGGGATCAAGGTCATAAGAAGGCTGACTACAGGTTTGCCGATGATTGACGCTGATCCGTCACAGCTTCAGCAGGTGCTGGTGAACCTCATTGTGAACGCAAACCATGCTATGGCTGATGGAGGAAAGCTAACCATCAGCACCTACTCCGATTCCGAGTACGTTTATCTGAAGGTCAATGATACAGGAATTGGCATGTCCGAGGAAACCATAAGGAAAGTATTCATCCCCTTCTTCACCACAAAGGATGTTGGTCAGGGAACGGGGCTGGGGCTTTCGGTGGTTCACGGCATCGTAACCTCCTTCGGGGGGCATATTGACGTTAAGAGCGAGCCTGGAAAGGGAAGCAGCTTTATCATTGCCTTTCCGATACCTGCAACGCAGTGCGTTGCATCACAAGACTGAGCTCCGGTCAGAAAAGCGAGACTTGATACATGAGTGAGAGCAAAATTCTTGTTGTTGACGATTCAAAAGAAACCCTGGAACTGCTTCGGCGCAATCTCACAGGCGCGGGGTTCAAGGTATTCACCGCCTGCAGCGTTGCCGAAGCAATAAGGCTTCTCGATCACACCGCCGTAAGCCTGATAATCACCGACCTGAGGATGCCCAACGTTTCCGGACTGGAGCTGGTGCGTCATGTCCGCGAAAACTATCCCGATACCGAGGTGATGATGATCACCGGTTACGCCACGGTTGAGGGAGCGGTGGAGGCGGTAAAGTCCGGAGCTGAAGAGTATCTGCCAAAGCCCTTCACCGAAGAGGAGCTTTTCGCTGCCGTAAAACGCTCTCTGGAGAAACTGTCGTTACGACGCGCGGTGTTAAATCGACAAAAGATCATCTCCTACAAGGACTTTGGGATTATTGGCGAATCCAAAGCCATCAAGAAGGTATTCAAGTCAATCGTAAAGTCTGCTGGCACCTCGGCTACTGTGCTTATTGCCGGTGAGTCAGGAACCGGCAAGGAGCTTGTCGCGCGGGCAATTCACTATCACGGCTCAAGGGCGCAGGCCGCCTTTGTTCCGGTCAACTGCGGTAGCATTCCGGAAGGACTTCTGGAGAGCGAACTCTTCGGCTACGTGAAGGGAGCCTTTACCGGTGCTACCCAATCACGAGCCGGTTACTTCCAGACCGCCGAGGGCGGGACGATCTTCCTCGATGAGATCGGCGAAACAACCATGGCGATGCAGGTGAAGCTGTTAAGGGTTCTCCAGGAGAAAGAGGTTACGATGGTCGGCTCATCCAAGAGCCGAAAGATTGATATTCGTGTCCTTGTTGCCACAAATAAGAACCTGAAGTCATTGGCGGACAAGGGGCACTTCCGCGAGGACCTCTATTACCGACTAAACGTGATCAACATTGATCTGCCGCCACTTCGGGAGCGTGGAGAGGATGTGCTTTTGCTGGTCCGCCACTTCGTCAATAAATACGCGGAGGAACTGAACAGGGCAGAGCTGGAGTTTACCGACCAGGCACTCCGAGCCTTGATGAACTATGGCTGGCCGGGTAACATTCGTGAGCTGGAGAATCTGGTACACAGCCTGATGGTAATGACGGAAGGCGATACGCTGGATGTCTCCGACCTGCCATCTCACATGCGATATTACGTTACGGGGGGCGGAGGATTGAATCGTACTTTGGCGGAGATCGAGGCAGAATACATTCAACATGTGCTTGCGGAGGTGAACCAGAATAAAACCAGAGCAGCGGAAATATTGGGGATCGATCGCAAAACTCTCCGTACCAAACTCAACGGTTATCGCGAGGGAAGTGGAAAAAGCGGGGAATAATTCCCCAGTGGTGAGTTTCTCCCCGCCTAATCGCCTGCTAGAAAAAACTACAAACCGCCCTGAGGGGCGGTTTGTTTATTCAACCCCCAGAGGCTGTTGCGAAGTGGGGGGATGTTAACCCAATCGCGAGATTTTCCGATTATTCTCCAGGTAGCGGCTATCAAGAAATTGGCTAAAAAGAAAGGTCACATGGCGCGTATCTTGTTATTTAGTCAATCGTTACAGGTATGAAAGGTGCGACTGTCTCCCCTCTTCCCGCTGGGGAGGGGACTCGTCCCACGGGATTAGGTTGGGGGGGTTAACATCAGAAACTCAGACGCTGGCAACGCTCTCACCTTGAATAAATCCACAGGAAACGATCAAGCTCGCGTTTTGCTGCCTTATGCTAAATCTTATGATTGTTATATCATCCTGATATTACGCTAGTTACGTCATAGTCAAGAAAAGTTGGCACGACTCTTGCTCTACATAAATGCGAGAACAGAAGCCCTGCGTGATATTCAGGTAACCCCCATGCAGAAAAACAGTAGGAGTAACAATGGCTGGTAAAGCGAAGGTTGATAAGCTAAAAGCGAAGGATCCGGTAACCAGCGTTCCTGTCGTAAAACAGGAATCAGAAATCGAGAAAGGACTCTGCGCTACCTGTTTACACGAGGCTTACTGCACCTTCCCGCGCCAGTTAAACCACCCGGTGCGCGAGTGTGGTGAGTTCGAGGGTTTGGAACAACGAGATGTGATTGCTGAGAAAGTAACTGCTATTTTGCTGAAGGACACAGAGGTTCTCTGCCGCATCTATGACGGCGAAGAGGACGAAGAAGAGGCGGATGTTTCAAGCACCCGCCCCAAAGAAAGAGGAGAAACAGTGGATACCCTGACCCCCAACGTTGCAGAAAAAGACATCACCAGAACTCCAAGTAAAGTCATGGTTCCGCACGGTCTGTGCGTAACCTGCAAGAACGTCGTTGACTGCGTCTTCCCCCGCGAGGAAGGTAAGGCGATCCGCTTCTGTGAAGAGTTTGACGGTGAAGTGAAGACCGAAACCAAAGTGGTGAAATCCGCTGTGGCAAAGCCCGTCATGAATGAGGCCAAGGGTCTCTGCCGCACCTGCGAGAGCTTTGCCACCTGTGTCTTCCCCAAGTCCGAGGCTGGTGTCTGGCACTGCGAGGAGTACAAGTAGAATAGCTCCTGGCAGTAGAAGTTAGGCTGCGTTTTTCTTGAAGGGATTGAGCGTGGCCAGCGGGGTTGGTTTTCCAGTCCCGCTTTTCTATTCCAGAAAGCTGTCCTGGGCTATAAAAAGAGACCCCTCAGTTGAAGGGTCTTTTTTATGTAACCACTCTTGCTGGAACTAGGGGTAGATTCCACGCAGGCGGGTAGCGTCGGCTACTCGCTGGATGGCGAAGATGTAGGCGGCATCACGCATCGAGATCTTCCGCTCCTCCGCCAGGACGTAAACCTTGTCAATGTTCTGGTTCATCAGGGCAGAAAGTTTGTTGTTAACTTCCCTTTCCGTCCAGAACAGGAAGGCCAGCCCCTGAATCCACTCGAAGTAGCTAACGATCACACCACCGGCGTTGGCGAGGAAGTCCGGAGCAACCAGGATTCCCTTTTCAACGAAGTGTTTGTCGGCTTCGGGGGTTGTTGGTCCGTTGGCACCCTCGACGATGATCTTCGCCTTGACGCTTTTGGCGTTCTTCGCGGTGAGTTGGTTTTGCAGGGCGCAGGGAGCCAGTACGTCGCACTCAAGAGCCAGCAGCTCATCGTTGGTGATTTTCTTACCGGGGAGGAGGTTGCTAACGCTGTCTTCGGGCTTCATGGCTCGTTCAATGGCGTCGTAGGGGTTTAGACCATCGGGATTGTACACCGCTCCGTAAACGTCGGAGAGACCGATGATCTTGCAGCCGTCGTCGTAGAGCAGCTTGGCAGCCCAGGCACCGACGTTACCGAAGCCCTGAATGACCACGCTGGCATTCTTTGGATCGATCCCCTGCTTGCCTAGCAGGTTGATGGTACTGATCTCCACGCCTCGACCCGTGGCAGAATCGCGCCCCAGTGAGCCGCCCAGGGAGATCGGCTTTCCGGTAACCACGCCCAGAGCGGTTTTGCCGATGTTCATGGAATAGGTGTCCATGAACCACGCCATGATCCGGGAATCGGTGTTCATGTCCGGCGCGGGAATGTCTTTGTCCGGTCCAACGATAACCTGAATCTCGGCGAAGTACCGCCGGGACAGACGCTCCAGCTCGCCCTCGGAGAGCTTCTTTACATCCACGTAAACGCCGCCCTTGCCACCACCAAAGGGGATGCCCGCCAGGGAACACTTCCAGGTCATCCACATTGCCAGGGCTTTTACCTCGTCAAGGCTGACATCCTCGGAGTAGCGAATGCCGCCCTTAGCCGGACCACAGGCGGTGTTGTGCTGGCACCGGTATCCGGCGAAGGTCTTGATAGAGCCGTCGTCCATGCGGACAGGAACGTTGACCAGGAGCGAACGGGATGGCTCGCGGAGGACACTTCTGTAGCTCTCGTCGAGCTGCATCATGTCCGCAACCTTGTCGAACTCTTGCTGGGCCTGCTTAAACGCGCTGTATTCCTTGCTCATCGAACCTCCCGGATGAATGAGCCTATCGTTGTCGGTGTCTGACGCACGGTGAATAAGATTCAAGCAAAGCCGGAAAAGGATTCCTGGGAGCTTTACTCTCCAGATATTAGCAGCAATAACTGTGCCAAAAGTGAGGATTCCGGACGATAAAAAAAGACAGGCTCGCAGACCTGTCTCGTTTTACGTCTTTCAGGGTCATCACCTGGCAATGACCAGTCGTTGGGTAATGGTTTCTGCTGTTGTCTGGAGGGTGGCGAGGTAAACGCCGGAGCGGTAGGCGGTCGTGTTCACACTCAAGGTTTGTTGGCCGGAGGTAGGAGCGAGCGGGAAGAGGTCAACCAGTCTGCCGGAGAGATCGTAGATGGCAAGCTCAGCGACCGTGGTGTCCTGGGGGAGGGAATAGCTGAGGGTTACGCTATCCCCGGCGGGGCAGGGGTATGGGGTTTCGAGGGAGAGTCTGTCCGCTGAGGGCGGTTGCCAGGCGGCTTCAATCGGACCGAAGCTCTGAACCTCGCCGTCGGCGAGTTCGGCTTCCAGAGAGAAGCTGTAGGTGGTGTTCGGTTCGAGGGAATAGTCGAGGTAAGCGTAATCGCTGCGACCGGAGAGACTGACCAACTGCTCGTCGTTGCGGGTCAATCGCCAGGTTGAGTCTGGCTTGCCAGAACGCCAGGAAAGCAACAGGCCCTCCTCAGTGGAACGGGCGGCGAGCAGTGGAGAGAAAACCCAGGAGTCGTCAACCTGGTGGACATAAATGACATCGTAGTCGAAGGAACTTATTCGGTCATGACCGACAACGCGAAGATAGCCAGAAGGGCCAATACAGCCAGTAGGACCAACCTGAGAATGGCAGCCGAACGACTTCAGGCAATGATGGGTATCAACCAAATCACCAGAAGTGTTTAATTCCAAAATACAAACACCATCCCCAGAACGATTACCAATAACAAATATTCTGTCATCATGTGTAATCAACATATTGCTCTCGCCATATCCATTGTCAGGATCAAAATAAGCAATATAGGGAGAACGCAAGATCACACCATCGTTATCCAGTTTGACGTAGGCTGTTGAGTGCTCACCGTCACCCTGATGAATATAGGTGATATGTATATCATCATTTGAATCTATAGTAATTGACGGTCTTTGATCGGAGAAATAAGCTGGAACCGATAAAGGTGAGTTGGTTGATGGGTTACCAACATCAATGATTGTGGTTAGTGGAGAACCATCAATCCCGCTCATTTTTCGGTAACCGATTGTTCGGTCGTAGTCTGGATTTGAAGGTTCCTGGAAAACCAGTGCAAAATGAGCATCACCGTCTGAATCAACGGCAATCCCTTTATCGAAGTACACCTGTTCATAGGATATGTCCATCGATACTAATTTATCAGAGAAAAGGAGATTGCCACCTGGATCAACCTTTGCGTACTGGCATGCATCCCACCAATCATCCTCTACTGCATCGTACTGTGCACCACAGTAGAGCAGGTGAGCATTGTTGTCTGAATCACAAACGGCATACATAAACAGATCAGTATGTGGCTGGGCGGTTATCAACAGCTTCCGATTAACCAGGTAGGAGCCATCGGCAGTATCCACCTGGGTGTACCAGATGTCGTGGCTCCCAGATGCACTCCGCCGCCAGAAGATGTGAGCATGACCAAGGGAGTCCACGGCTACTGTGATATAAGCATCATATATTCCATCTTCTTCATAAATTCGAGTAGGTGGAATGGTCAGTTCACCGACTTCGTTCACCTGAGCAAAACTGACATCGTAGTAAACGGTACCCCAAATACTAGACCATACAACGAAAAGTTGATCATTTGGTGTGTATGCAGCAACTTGTTTATAATCATTATGCTCACTGTTAATAATGTAGGTAGGAACTGACCACCTCACAGCAGAAGTGTTTATGGTTAGAACAAGAAGTAAAAGGGCTAATTTTCTCATTTCCACTCCCGAGAGTCTTTCCAGCAAGATAGCACAAAACATAGGGGGAGACCACACCTCCCCCTAATTATTCAGGTGAAGGATTCCTCAATCGGCGTTATCGTGGGAGGCATCGTGCCTGTACTGCCCCCATTGAATGTCCGAGGCGAGTCCCTCTAGTTCCAGAGCAATCACTTTATCTCCAGCAACGAAAACAAACTCGGCTTCGTCATCGTCATCAATGTTGCCGATGGCACCCATCTTGATACCTGAGTCATGGATGGTAAAGGTGTACTCCTCAATAATATCTCCATCATAATCAAATGCTTGTACTGTACCATCGAAGTAAACACCAACTAGGTCAGGACCATCTGTATTGTCAACAGCGGCAATCAAGGGCGGCCACATTTTGGGTAAATCACCAACGTCGAATTCCCTAAAACCATCCAAGTTCCATGCGTTAATCTGCCCATCGACTGCAATGACAGCAATCACCTCAACTTCATCATCGTCACTACCGATGGTGCCGTGAACGATGTCGGTACGGATAGTCTGATTCTCATCAGTTGTCGCTGTGAAATCTTCATAAACTATGCCGTCTGAGTCCCAGGCCTGGAGCTGATGTCCGCTGGCACCAGTTTTATAGAAGGTTTCCTGATCGTTATCACCACCAACATCGAGAGAATAGGTGAACGCTAGACCTTCTGGTAGATTAGATTTTGAGAAGAGAAGGCTGCCACTCGCATCATAACAACCATAATAGTGTGTTAAGGACGTGGTGGTGCAATGATAAAGCACCTCTAGCGAAGCCGAAGATTGATCGAGGTTGGTGACAGAGATGCTTTGTACACGTTCAGAGCCGCTGGTTACCTCCAGCCTGCCAGGGGTTAAACCATCTGTCCAGGAAGAATATGGCGCTCTGTTGCCGTTATAGGCATATAGATATGTACCTGCGCCAAAGATAATCTCGTCCTTACCAGTACCGTTCAGGTTTGCAACTACAATGTCCGTGTTTATCGTTTTTGTAAGTGGTGTGCTCCAACCAAGAACTGTCGAGCCATTGTGGTTGAAAGCGCGCACTTTTTCATCTCCGTAACAGACAATCTCTAAATTAGAGTCAGTATCAATATCCCCTACGGATGGTATGATACTACTTGTTCCTATATACTTTGGCCACCCGGAAACAGTTGATCCATCACCAGTAAAGACCGACAGATAACCACTCGATGTCCTTACAATGATCTCATCTTCGCCATCATTATCAAGGTCTGCCAGTACAACTGGAGTGTTATAGTTACCTAGACTATCTGAAAGTATGGTTGGACTCGGTACACTGGGCCAGCCATCATCAAGGCTATAGAAGGTCATCGGTTGAGGATCGAAAGTATCAGTAAAGCTGTCGCTATCATGTTCCTCATCGTAGGATACTACATCATCATCGGGATACCAAACGCTGTTGTCGTCGGTAGTGGTTTCGTTAGCAACAGCGTTAACCTGCGCCTTTACCACAAAATCATATTCCCAGTCAGTAGGGTGATCAGGGTCAATGTTAGTAAATTGGTCGCAGGTAGCGTGGGCAACGTATGATTCACCGGGATCCAGGGAGGGTACATTCGCTGTATCGATCGTCATATACGGGGTTTTTGTAGCACCATCCACTTTGTAGTAAGTGAAGTTGATCGTAGTTGCCGGGCTTGAGGCACCACCAGTATTGACGACGTCAACACTAATGTTGATATCCTGATCGCCAGCATCAAGCCAGGGCCAATCTCCATCTGTAATATCACTATCCTGGTCGCTAAACTCTACTCTTGCCCAGCTAACTGTAAGGTTCGGATGGGTCGGAGCTATGCGAGCATCACCAATATCAGAGGCAGGATCACCAAGGAGGATAAAGAATCTATCCGGATTATCTCTACCACTCTTTATATCATATAGTTGAGTATACCATATATTCCATAATTCATAGTTACCACTAGCATATATTGAGTGAATACCGCCAGGTGCATCGATTGACGTTGTAAAACCAACGTATGCAATAGCTCCATTTTCTGGAGTTCGTAGCCAGGTTTAACCAAAACAACGATTATCTGGTGTTATAGGAGAAGGGCTATCTTCACCCTTATCCTCGTAAAATGATTCACAGAAGTTTGCAGTTGAACAACTAACATACCCAAATACAACAGGATAGTCATCTCCGAAGTCAAGATCATCTACAGTGTCGTTGTCCATAATATATTGTTCACTATACCAAGGTTCTTCATCAAGTAATTCATAACTTAACATTCCATTGTAACTTCCGTGGCAAGAAAAGAAGAAAAGCTGTTCTGAGGATGTTTCAGTGAGGCCTGCAATCAAGTCGTCTCTACAATCGTCAACTAGATCTGAAAAACTACCACTATAATCATCTAGCTCATAATCTCTAATTTCAATGTTTTCATAGGTATAACCTTGTTGTTTTTCATAAAAATCATGATTTAATTGACGCCAATCACGGAATTTACTACGAAAACCATGAGAACCTCGCCCTTGATAGAAACCACTAAAATAATAACGTCTTCTTCTCCAGCTGTCACTGTAGGTTGTGTTCTGTTCATAGTTATAGATTTTCTCGGCAATGTCGTTCATAACCGCTTCAGCATCACGGTTGTCGTTTTGGTCGAAATCTTCCTCAAGTGCGTTATCCGCAGTGATACGTCCCATCTTGAGCTCAGGGTACTCATCGTGTTCGTTGTATAGGTAAGTATCACCAGGGATTCCAAATTGAACATATAATAACTGATCATCAATACAGGCGTAGGGTAGATCGGAAACAGTAGCAGCACCAGATGTGCAATCATAGATTGTTACTGGCACTTCAAAATCATCAATAACATCATAAGGTTTCCACTTTGTTCCAGAACCGGTAAAATTCTTCGAATGCGAATCCCCCACAATCAACAGATAGCTCAGCTTGTCTCCAAAGGTATGCGGAGCCGAGGTTTCGTCATAGACCTCTTCAATGAAGTCATCAATCATGATCGCTACCTCGTAGTTGTTGAAGTCGCTCCGATCAGCATCATCATCATCCTCGTACCACTTCACGATCTCATCCACATTGGCAACCATGATGTCAAAGCCATTGGGGGAGTTGTTATCGGTGGAACGCCAGCGTAGCAGCTTCTCCAGCTCTTCGTCTTGATTGTTGTCATCTATTGGATCAATCATATCGGCAAAGGTTTTCGCAGCAATAACCAGATAATCGCACTCAATGTCATCCTCGAAGTAGTCTTCGTCGTAGGCAAACTTGTAGAGACTGGCAGAGTTCGTTTGTAGTTCTGCTGGTGAAATTTCCTCATAGTTGGGAGCCATGCTGGCAAGCATATCTTCATAAGGACCAACTCCACTGGTACTCCAGGTTGCGATGCCGGTAAAGTCTATCTCTACCAGTGAATAGGTATAAATCCGAAGGACTTCATCCTCAGGGTTGAACTCAAAGGGAATGTAGCTCGCGGAAACAAGACGCTGCTCCTGGAGGTATTGGCTCCCGGAGTTCGCTCCCAGCTCCTCCATGTCATCGGGGAAGAAGCCGTCGGTGTCGTAAACCTCGCCAGAGCCGTCGTTGATGGTGAAGGCAAGGTTTCCACCCCAGTCCTCGGTCCACTCGTAAGCTGGCAGGACGTAGTAATCCTCCAGGTCAACGTACTCATCGGCAATCACATCAATCGAGAAGCTGACACCGTCCGGAGCAGCGAAGAGGTAGCTCTCGAAGGGCAGGGCCGGATCTCCGGATTCAACCAGCTCACCAGCTTCCGGTATGCTTATCCGCTGAAAGGTCGTTGGTGTACTGTCAACGTCTTCAACGACATCCTCGGTTTCAAAACCATGGACGATGACCTCGAAGAGCAGGCGGTCATCGCTGCTCTCCAGGAGGTTCATCTCGATTGGAACGGGGGAATCAAAGGCTCCGAGCTGCACCCACTCGCTGGAAGCAAAGGAAGCTGAGAGTAGGACAACAAGGATGATTGGGAGGCTTTTTAGCGTTTTCATCGGCATTCCCCTGTTCAACGAGTAAAAGCAAATTTCTCACGGAATCAATCAGTCGAATCCAGCCCACACAGTGTACTCCGATAAATTTGAGTTGTAAAGGGTTAAACCTTAGTCAGATATGAACAACTACCACACTGACAAAACCTATGCTACAATGTTTTTGATGTAGTGTTGTGGAGAAAATATGTCTAAACTACTTCTTCCAGGTCGGATTGAAAAGAACCTGCGCAAGCTCGGAGGCGATCTGCTCCAGGCACAGGGAAGGGCGAATCGCTTCTTCAACGATGCCACCAAGGTGATGTCGGAGCGGGCGCGATCTCGGCTCCTTCGTGCCGTTGACCCCAAAGGCAGACCACATAAACGACGAGGTGGATTGACTCGCTGGCGCGCCGGAGGCTCTAAACCGGGCAGCGACACTGGCACTCTCTTTCGCTCAATCCGTGGACAACACGCCCCTTACCCGAAGGGGCGTCGTTTGTATAACAATAAGTATACTTTTCATAACCACCGCCTATGTAGCACAAAACAAACTCGGCTTCGTCATCGTTATCAATATTGCCGATGGCACCCATCTTGATACCTGAATCGTGGATGGTGAAGGTGTATTTCTCAATAATATCTTCATCAAAGTCGGGACCGTCTGAGCCATCCACATCGACAATCAGGGGAGACCAACTGGTATGTAAGTCACCAACGTCGAATTTACTACACTGCTGACCCTCGCTGGAGGCACTGGACTATCGCCTCGGCAACCGCAACGCGTTGGAGTGGGTGCTGAACCAATATAAGAAGTGCCCGGCGGCGGACGACTTCGTGATAGACCTCCCACGCTCATCGCGACCTCACCCCCGTTATCGCTGACCTGGAGAAGATGATTGGAAAGATTGCGGATAAGAAGTACTTCTAAAAAAAGTAAAGCAGAAGACCGTCTTCACGGCCTTCTGCAATCCTACTGGTCAATAGCTGCTCAAGTTCTCTTACCTTACGATTGCCAGTCGGATGGTCTCGGTGGCTCCATCGGTGGAGGTATAGCCCGCCTGCGATGCCGGAGGTGTCGTAGCTGAGGTTGTGGCGACCCTCGCTGAGTGATCCACGATGAATCGTCTCGACCAGGCGACCTGCGAGGTCGTAGAGGGCAAGCGCGACGCGCTGTGAGCCCTCCAGTTCCATAGTGATGGTAATCATCCCCGCGGTCGGGTTTGGCACCACAGAGAGCAACTGACTCGGTTTCTCGATAGAGTTGGTGATGTTGAGAGCCGCTGCCTCAAGATTAACAGCTTCGAGAATGTCATAGGTGAGTGTCGCTAACTCATCAGGATCGAGCCTGACAGACTCTTGATCAATACCATCAAAGACCTCGACGCTGTCATCTCTGTTGCCAATCTCGATTGCGGAGGTGTCTTCGGTCTCTTCGTCGCTGGCAAGGTCAATGGTGTCTTTGTGGTCGTTCAGCTCTGCTTTGTCGTCGTCTTCGGTGATGATCCGGCTGTGGTTGTTGTCATGGAGCATCGCCTGAGAGTCGTAGTCCACCGCGCCGTCAAACATCCAGTCTTCTGGTTGCTGGTTCTCTCCATCAGAGTCATACCACTTACAGAGCGTGGCATCAATCGAGGTTGGATCGCCCGGAGACATTGCGGAGTTGCGATTGGCGATGTAGAAGTGAGAGGGCAGCGTACCGAAGTTGAAGTCCATGTAGAAGCTGTTCGAGTTTGGTTCATCGAGCAGCACTGGCCAAGCATTGTCGGAGCAAACCAGCCCTTCAATCTCTGCGTGAAGCTCGTTACCAAAGAACGTCGGGCTGACTCCCTCCAGAACAACGGCGATATTCGAGTCGGTAACCTTGCAGTTACTCAGCGTGGTCAGTTCACCGCCGATGACCTGAATGCCGGTCTCCGCCCAGTGAACTTCGTAGTTGTCCAGAGTAAGCTGGTCTGGGGAGCTAAGGATTAGCCCTGTCCACTCACCAACTACCGGTGGTGGGAACTCGTTATCCATCACGGTTGGCAGGCTGAGACGGGTCAGATAAACCTTAGCATCGCTATCGACCAAACCGTTGATGCGGAACTCGGACTTGTCCGAATCCATACCACCGTGGGTACGGTCGAGACCGGGTAGCTCGGCAATCTCGATGTTCTGGGCTCCCAGAGGCCGCTCGAACGTTAACTGGAACGGCTGACCAACCATCATTCCAGTAGGAACGGTAACATCGCCCAGGAGCAGCATATTGCCCATCCACTGGCATTCACCCAACGTATTGCCGCTCTTCAGTACACCAGACCAGGCAATCGGGAAGAGGTGATGATAATCCTCACCGCCGGGGTTGTGGATGGCATCGCGCAGGATAGTGTCCCAGTCGCTCTCGCTCCACTGGTTACCGTGGGCAGCCACCGCAGAGCCGGAGTTGTTGTTCAGGTCAAAGCCCGTGTTGTCGGCGAAGTAGTTCAGTCCGACCACTGGTTCACTACCACCAACGGGAACGCCGAGGTCAATCTCCGCTCCAAAGGCCAGATAGATCCCGTCGCTGTTGTTGCCGCTGACCTCGCAGCGGTAAAGCTTGGTCCAGGTGCCGGAGGCAAGCTGGAGTCCGTTGCCCAGGTTATCGGTTAGCTGACAGCTTCGGAAGCTCGCTGCTCCCTCAATCAGCTCAAAGCCGACATCATCAATGTTGCGGATGAAGACTCGCTCGAAGTTCGCAGGATTCGTTTCATCGAACTGACCGCTATCCATCTTCACTGAGGTAGCCCCGTCAATCAGAGCGTTAGTCCAGTTCAGCTCGTAACAATGCTCACCAAAGGTAAGCTCACCCCATTTGAACTCCACCGGTGGTATAGATTCATTGATCTCCCAGGGGCTGGGAGCAAAGCCACCGCTCGGTTCCAGACTATAAGAAGGAACACTGCCATCCGGTTTCTCGAAGTAGCAGGGAACATCAATCGTTATATCGATCAATGCTGGGTCAGCAGGATCAATCTCCGGTGATTCTTGGTGGGGAGCCACACCTACCTTTGTACCCGGGGCAAAGCGAAGCTCAAAATACTCAAGGTTTTCATCATTCGGATCAATCGAAACTGCCGCTGGTTCGGCAATGAAGTCATCGATCAGATAAACATCACGATCTACGTAGCAGACTGGCAGATTTTCCTCACCTGGTTCAATGTAGGGCAGATCCGAGCCACGGTTTACTGTACCACCAAAGACCACGGGGGAAAGATTAACCTCTTCGCTTACTCGTGTGTCAAGCTCCAAACCGTCAATCGTGCCGAACTCGTTACCACGGGCAGCCAGGCTACCGCCGGGAACTACACCAGCTTCGCAGTTGATGTCCAGGCCTTCGTTATCAGCGAACTGGTTCCTACCCAGCGAGTCATAGCTACCCAGATCGGGTGAACCACCCAGCACCCGTACACCATCACCAGCATTGTCGGTTATCTCGCAGTAGCGCAGGCGAACCTCGGAATCCATTGTTGCGATAACACCGTGGCCATATTCGCCCTCTATCACACTTGTCGGACTGTCGTTATCGTGGATGTAGCAATTGGTCAGCTCGCCAGAGCCGCCCAGAGAACGGTATCCAGCCAGGGAACATTCCCGCAGCTCAACCTGGTCAAGCTGAGGTGAAGAGGAGGACTCAACGCCGTAGATAGCCTTTTCAATGACCGTGTGCTGGAGGCTTCCCGATGAACCTTCCTCGAAGCGAACACCGTACCAAGAGCCGGGGTTGTCGTTTGAGCTGGTCAGGAGGATCGGATTCTGAACCGTCCCGTTGCTGACCAAACTACCACCGGATTCGACAATAAGCTCAGTATTCTGCGTATCAGAGCCGTTGTGAGCAATATCGGTATCGGCTGCTTCCAAAATGAGTCCGGCGGGAATCGTCAGTGTTATGCCATCGGGTACAATCAGGTCGCCGTCGAGAGCCACACTACCGTCCATAATCGGTGGCGGAGGAACGGTCTCGTCTTCACTCAGAATACCTGCAACTTGGAAGGGAGTATAAACAAGACCATCAACATTTACATCGTCGAATATCTCATCCACTCGGCTGGCGTGGAAAGTACCCCAGGCGTTACCAACAAAACTGGCTGATACGTTTTCGTCTTCAAAGAGAATCTGCGTACTATTGCTGGATATAACATTCAAACCATGCTCAGTTGATATACCAGCATCAATATCACCATCAACCCTGATTCCTACTTGGTTAGAGTAAACATCGCTGTCTCTGAGCATAAGTCCACCGGACGCAATTTCAATACCAACAGAGTTGCCTGTAGCTGCTAATCCTGTGATACTGGTGTTGCTTCCCTCAACCAGCACGCCGGTTGTGCAACCCGAAATCATCAAATTGTCCAGGTCTATCTCTGCACTGCCTAATAAAGTTACCCCATTCTCGGCATCGTTTACTATCAGGGAGCTGCCTTGAATTGTAGCCTGGGAGCCGAGGCGGATGCCAGCCCAGCTAGAGCCAAGCTCACCAGCGGCATCACTATGGATTGATACCGATGAAGTCGAATCAACCACAATGCGAGCATCAGGACCGAGGATTATCTCGATCCTTTCGTCGTCTTCACCACCCTGATTTGCGTTGGAGTCGGAGTTCGCGGCGATGGTTACCTCTGCGCCGTCAACAAGGGTCAGGGTTACGTCATCATCAATCCAGAGGTCGCCATCTAGATGAACCGAAGAATCCCAAGTCGTATCCTCACTGATGTGGCTGCCCGCATCGTGAATGTGGATTCTCTTCTCGGTAACGTAGGTGTTGGGGCCAGAGAAGCAAACAATGTACTCACCTGGTGTTGATGGTACTTCGACAAAGTAATGCGATCCGCTGGAGCTACTGTGGCTACTCGGCCAGATGTGGTAGCCGTAGTTGTCAGTAATCAACTTGCCTTGATCGTCTAACCAATCACCAGAGTCAGGGTATTTGACCAGAACAAGGCGGTGTTTAGCCAAACTGCCCGACGACATCTCGACATCAACAACAATTGCTCCTTCCTGACCAGCGACAAAGTTTCAGACCATCAATATAGCCATCGTCATCAGTGTCAGTATAGTCGCGATTGAAGACCAGCTCCGCCTTGCGACCAGTGCCAACAGGTAACATCAACGCTGGATCACCGAGGAGATTAAAATTGTACATGGCCAAATAGTCAAAATACTCATACCATGGCCACAAGCCTGTATAGTTGAAGAAACGTCTGGCTTTGATCTCTGCAATTAAATCACCGAGGTTCCAACCTCTGGATCTGTTCTGGTATTGCTCATATGTAGCCATCGTATATTGAATGACGTTAGAATTTTCACTCTTTTCTTGTGCCGCAAACATGGAAACACAACCATGCATGACATCTTCATTAGAATCCGGTAGAATCATATACTGAGCTACACATTCATCCTTGTTTTCCTCTCCGTCACTACCGTCAGTATTAGCAAAAGCGGTAAATCTACCCGATAGACATGCAAATGAAAACCCAATTGGATAGGTAGTAAATTCATCAAAATTTAAAAATCTCGTTATTGGTCCATCATTTTCTGTTTGACCAATTGCAAGTCCACTTTGAGAACCATGTCCAACGTATATAAATAAACCCATATCACCATAATCTGATAGCTTATTCTCAAGTTGGGAAAGGTAGTGGTGACTCCAGCCCAAATATGCTTCCCACATATTATCTGGGGGACCGGGCATAGTTTCAAAATAGAATCTTAAATTTCCTCTTCTTTTTCCATAGCCTTTACCAGCACCAACTACATGTAGCTCCCTATCATAGTTTCTACCGACCTCTTGGCTTTCATAAGCCTTAATTTGACTTAGGTAAGATGTCCTATCAGTACTAGAATCATAAGGTAATCTTCCAATACAATAATCTGTTCGCCCAACAAATGAGTGTGGTGTCCACCAGCCATCTTGCCAGTTTATGTCAATATCATAGTTACTATGTGTGTAAAATTGATCTGAGAATACGTAAGAAGTATACTCGTCCAATAATCCACCTTTATCTATATGTATTCTGGGTATAGACAAAGTCCAATCAGAAGAAAATCCATCACCATCTTTTAACCTCTCATCATAATCCCCATACATTAAAACATAGTCAGCATTATAATCCTCTATAGCTTGCCGTATTTTTCCAAATCCATTGAAATTCTCCCATGTTTCGTTAAAATTTTGCGTATTATGTACTTTTACATCGTAACCCGTTTGTAGTCGATATCTTGCATAAGTCCACCCAAGATAATCACTATCGCTTGGAGGTACCACAAGCATAAATTTCTGCAATTCCCCGTTACCTAAAGGTGCTTCTGTTGGCACAAGAGAAGATGTCGAATAGTTAATAGGCCATTCTGGGAACGTAGTACACCGTCCAATATCAAGTGGTGTTACGTTGTCAGCGTTGGTAACATATTCTAATGTGATATTTGCAGTTGTAGAGACTTTAAGTTCCTTTGTTATGGGGTTATAAGAAAAGGGACGATAACTAAACCACACATAATAGTTACCGTTCACTTCAAAAACCTCAGAAACATAGCTGTTACTTGAAGGATAAAAACTGTTCAAACCGTAAGTGTAGTTATCGCGGGTATCGTTAATCTCTCCTTGCATATTGTATGAAACAGAAAGTAGTGGTGTTCCAAGACCAACATCAGTAAATACTTCATCGCTGGAAGATACATCAGACAATGCTACTGTTTTACCAAAGGGAACCTCTACTATAACTGAAAAAAATGGTGATATTGGTTTATCAAGCTCCCCTTTTAGGTTCTCCATGCCGCCTGTTGAAAGAATCGATCCGTAGCCGTCACAATTGTAACCAGTTTCAATGATTTCATAGTATCCTACATCAAATTGTAAAGCAATCTCCTGATTGCTATCGTTGACTAATGAAAAACCGTCGTGGGAAAAGGAACTATTGCTCCCATACGAAGGAGAGAAAAGAGCCAGCATCATAATCATGAACGAAATCTTGAGTTTTGCTTTGTTAGTTCCCATTATTCTACCCTTAAGATGTGAATGTTGCTAATGCCATCAACTTCGCGACTAAAAACAATGTAGTTCCATGTTGCATCTAGTTCTTTCTCAAAACCAATCTTGTCTGTAAGCTTAGTATGTCTCCGTGAGGTGTAGGTATAGATGTCAGGTTCACCATTTACCACAGTAACAACAAACTCAGCGTCATCGGGATAGCGGTAGTAGTTGTCGCCATGGGGATCTGGATCAAGTAATGAACGTATATCTGCAACAACCCCATCATCTACAAAAGAATAGGTACCACAAAGTACTTCGTTGTACGGTGCCTCTCCTTTTACAAATACGTAGTAGGAATGGTAGTTACGACTTATATCGTAACCTTCTGTAAATAAGCCGTACAATAGCTCATCTCCTCTAATACGTAATGCATAGCAATTTCCATCGTTACGTTCGACAGCAAAGTTAAACGTGGTTGTTTCTCCATAAATGTAACCTACACCGCTGACAGAAACAATCGAACTGGAATTGGTATCCCTATATAATTCGTAATAAGTACCATCAAAAGAATCGTATTCAAATCTCAAGTAACCTACTATACGTAAGTCAGCATTATTCATTGATATGACCAAGTCGTACTGGTTGACTTTATCGATAGATGCAATGGTAAAACCATCGGGTGCTGTATAAAGAGTTTTTACACTATCGTCCACTAAAAAGTGTAAATACACCTGATTTCCATCGTGATAGACAACCTCCTCCGCTGGCATATTGAGATATTCCATAGAAGAATACCAACAGGGATCGTAGTATGAAGTGGTTCCTTCAGTTACCTGATACTCATCGCCAATTTCAGGCATCATCGCTGGCTCAAGAGGAACTACACACGCCAGCAGGGTCAGACCAAACACCAAGGCGACGAGTACAGAACTAAGGAGTAGGCGAGACATCTTTACCTCCAAAATCTTGAAGAGAGAACGAGAAAGCCCTGACAGCAACGCTTTGACCTTCATCGTTCACCTCGAATGCAAACCTGCTGAGTGGGGTTCAAGAGCCCCTTAGACCGAATCGAACCCCTGACAACCGAGAGACTACCAAAGACAAAGACGGTTGTAAAGGGTTAAAATAACAGCAATTACAAGTGTGTTAAACCGCACAGACAAAATCTATGTTACTATGTATGTAATTGAGAGAGAGAGTAGATTATTAGTCAGTGATAAATATTATAGAACGGAATCATAATGTCGAAACTTCTTCTCCCAGGTAGGATTGAAAAGAACCTCCGTAAGCTCGGAGGCGATCTGCTCCAGACAAAGGGACGAGGTGGACTGACCCGGTGGTTCCAAACCGGGCAGCGATACAGGCACACTCTTTTGGTCAATCCGTGGACAACACGCCCCTTATCCAAAGGGGCGTGCCTGTATAATAATAAATATATTTATTATAGCTACCACCTATTTAACACAAAAGAAAGAGGGAGGCAAGACCTCCCTCTATGTCTATCAGTCTGCGTTATCGTGGGAAGCATCGTGGCGGTGCTGCCCCCACTGAATGTCAGAAGCCAGGCCTTCCAGTTCCAGAGCAATCACTTCATCAGCAGAAAAATATAATTTCTATTGGCACTTATATACTTGACAAATGCTCTAGTTTTAGTTAAGCTCCTTTTTAGAAAGAAGGAGCTTAACTATGAAAAACCTAGACCTATTAACCTTTGTTCAAACCTTCAACACTGATGAAAAATGCCGTTCTTTCTTAGAAGAACTTCGCTGGAACAGCGAGCCTGTTTGCCCTCATTGCAATTCAAAGAAAACTTGGAAGCATCAAGACAACACCTCTGCCCGTAACGGGCTGTACACCTGTAAAGACTGTACTAAGCAGTTTACCGTTACCATAAATACAATTTTTGAATCCTCCCATCTACCATTACCTAAATGGTTCCTTGCCATCTATTTAATAGCCTATTCTAAGAAGGGCATTTCCACCAATCAGCTTTCAAAGGTCTTAGATGTTACCTATAAGACTGCTTGGCATCTTACCCATAGAATCCGCCATTACATGGCAGAAACGAATGGGAATCCCCTCAACGGTATTGTAGAGGTAGATGAAACTTATGTTGGTGGTAAACCAAGAAAGAAAAACCAAACTAAGAGAGGTCGAGGAACAACTAAGACTCCGGTAGTTGCGTTGATTCAACGAAACGGTGAGGCAAGAACTAAGGTAGTTGATAGAGTAGATGCTAAGACCCTTCATTCTGCTATCGCAGAACAGGTTAATCCAGAATCTGTTATAATGACAGATGAATGGCGTTCTTACAGAGGATTAGACCAAACCTACAAAGACCATCAAGTTGTTAATCATAGCAAGGGGCAGTATGTTAACGGCGTAGCCTACACCAATACTGCCGAATGCTTCTTTTCTATTCTAAAGCGTGGTGTTTACGGTACTTTTCATCATGTTTCTAAGAAGCATTTACATCGGTATTGCGATGAGTTTTCTTTCCGTTGGAACAACCGTACGCAACCGGAGGATTACACCATCGTTTCAATCTTGAAACAAGCAGAAGGTAAGCGTTTGTATTATCGGACACCGAAGAACCTTAGAGGTAATTCATTAGTTAAGAAGGAGAACAATGGTGAGTAACGAGAGTTTAGAAAGCCCTTACCCTAATATCAATGCTGAACGCCTTGAAAAGCTCAAGGGTATTTTTCCAGAGGCTTTCACCGAAGGTGAGTTTGATATTGAAAAGCTACGCTCACTGTTAGGTGAAAATGTTAGCACTGGTTCAGAACGCTACAGTTTCACTTGGGCTGGTAAACAAGACGCATTACAAGAGATTAGAAAGCCAGCTTGGGGAACCCTTGTTCCTTCAAAAGAAGAATCTATCAACTTTGAGGATACTGAGAACCTGTACATTGAGGGTGAAAACCTTGAAGTGTTGAAGCTGCTGTATAAGACCTATCATGGTCGAGTTAAGATGATATACATTGACCCTCCATACAACAAAGACAAAGATTTTGTTTACAGCGATAGGTGGAGCGATTCTAAAGAAGCATATTTACAGCTTACAGGACAGAAAGACAAAGAAGGCAACCTGACATCTACCAATACCGAGACAGCGGGTCGCCGTCATTCTAACTGGCTTTCTATGATGTATCCTCGTCTATTCCTGGCTAGGCAACTGCTAAGGGAAGACGGGGTTATCTTTATCAGTATTGATGATACAGAGGTCGCCAACCTTCGTAAGCTCTGCGATGAGGTGTTTGGGGAAGAGAATTTTGTAACACAGTTGGTATGGGAAAAGAAGAAAAAAGGAACATTCTTATCTGACACCATTACCAACATGAAAGAGTATCTATTAGTATATGCGAAATCAAAGGTTGTGTTCAATGGGTTAATTGGTGAAATAAACTCTTCTACTGAGACTTATCCTTGTGTCAATGCTACAAATAGAAGAGATATTCGGATAATACCTAAAGGTATTATCTCAAAATACAAAGAAAAGAACTACCATCTTCCTAAAGGTTCAGAAATCTCAGCATCCACAATGACTTTAGTATTACACAACGATTTAATCATTAAGGACTCTATACTAGCGGAAGATTTAATTATTGAAGGAAACTGGCGTTACAATCAAGAAACAATGACCTCCTACGCAGTCAAACATGAATTGTACATTACCCAAGATTTATATTTAAGAAGAATAGTATTTGAACCACGTAATAAGACGTTAAAAGACCTTTTGTTGCGTAAAGGTACAAGCACGGAGTCTGTAAAGAAGGTAAAAAATCTCAACAATTTATTTGTAGATGGTTGGGGATCTAATGAAGATGGTGAAGAGGAGTTAAGGATATTATTAGGTGTTAAAGAAGTTATGGATTATCCAAAGCCAATAAAACTGCTTGAGAAACTTACAGCTTCTGTTCGAGACACAAAGTCTATTATTCTTGACTTCTTTGCTGGTTCTTCCACAACCGCTCATGCTGTTATGCAGCTAAACGCCGAGGACGGTGGCAACCGTAAGTACATTATGGTTCAGTTACCAGAGCGTATAGACGATACTAAAGAAAGACTAAGAGATAACAAAGCTGCCATTGAGTTCTGTGATTCTCTTGGAGTTCCTAGGAACATTTCTGAGATTGGTAAGGAGCGTATTCGTAGAGCTTCTTCTGAAATCAAAGAGGAACAGAGGAAAGACCTAACGAACCAAAACACCAATCTTGACCTCGGCTTCCGAGTGTTCAAGCTCCAACCTTCCCATATCCGTAAATGGCAGCCGCTCCCACCAGATACAACAACAGAGGTCTACTTAAACCAGCTTGAAGCGATGAATACACCTTTACTCGATGATTGGAACCTCGAAGAGGTTATTTACGAGATAATCCTTTCAGAGGGATTATCGTTGACCTCTAACATTGAACAGGTAGATTGTGAAAGCCAAGGGGTGTTCAAGGTTACTGACAATGAGAAGGAACAACATATCTACATCTGTCTGGATAGCACAATAGTCTTTGATAACATCAAGCCACTTAGGTTAGATGAAGAAGACCGTTTTATCTGTCGAGATTCTGCCCTTGATGACACCACAATTGCAAACCTTGCATTAACCTGTAGAGTTAAAACCATTAGCGAACTGTAGGTAGAATGAAATTCAAGTTTGATCCAAACATGGACTACCAACTCCACGCAGTGAAAGCTGTGGTGGATTTGTTTCATGGTCAAGGTAAGAACCGTGGCGGCTGGATAACAACAGACAGTTCGCTTCTTACCGTTAAGAATAGTTTAGAGCTACCCGAAGAATACATTCTTGACAATCTACAAAAGGTACAGGAAGATAATAAACTACCTCAAGATGATGAGTTAGTGAAAGGACAGTTTTCCTCTCCGAACTTCACTGTTGAAATGGAAACAGGCACGGGAAAGACTTATGTTTACATTCGTACTGCTTTAGAGTTGTTTCAAACCTATGGATGGCGTAAGTTCATTATTATCGTCCACAGTCGTGCTGTTAAAGAAGGTGTGTTAAAAACTCTTGAGGTTACGAAAGAACACTTTGACAATCTATATAGCAATATACCTTATGAATGGTTTGTGTATGATTCTAGTAAATTAAATGAAGTAAGAAACTTTGGACAAAGCAATAATGTTTCTTTCATGGTTATTACCATGCAAGCATTTAATGCGGAAAAAGATGCTGCTAGGATTTTCAATCGATATGGGGATGACTTATCAGAAAAACCAATAGATATTGTTAGCTCAACTCGCCCTATCATAATCTTGGATGAACCACAAAAAATGAGTGGTGATAAAACTATAGACCGTTTGAAGAGCTTTAATCCCTTGTTTATGTTGCGATACTCCGCAACACATAAAGACTATTACAATCTTCTTTATAGACTCTCTCCTTATGATGCTTATCGTAAGGGCTTAGTTAAACAGATTGAAGTCTTTGGTATCACAACCAAAGACGCTACAGGTAAACCACTCATTGTCGTTGAAAGTGTAAAGAATCTAAAGGCAAAACTTAGGGTTAACAAGCTAATGAAAACAGGTGTAGAAGAGAGAACCATAACAATTAAAAGAACTGGGGATAATCTTCAAAGGTTAACAAACTTAGACCAATATCAAGGTTATGTTGTTGACGAAATAAATGTAAGTGAAAATTTTATCTCTTTTGAAAACGGTATTAAAATTGGTATTGGTAGTGGAATTGGAGATAACAAAGAAATCATATATCGAGAGCAAATCCGAGAAACTATAAAGGAACACTTCAAAAAGCAAGATAACCTTAAAGCTAAGGGCATTAAGGTTATTAGTCTCTTTTTTATTGACAGAGTTGCTAATTTTATAGAAGAGACAGGATTGATACGCAAGCTCTTTATTGAGGCTTTTAATGAATTTAAAAAGGGAGAATGGGAAAATTATTCACCAGAAGACGTATGGGCGTACTACTTTACCCAGAAGTCTAAAAAAGAGTATGTTGACACAGGTGGTGCGTCAAAAGCTGATGAGCAAAGTTACAATTTGATTATGAAGGATAAAGAACGATTACTTTCCTTTGAAGAACCCAGTTGTTTCATCTTTTCTCACTCGGCTTTAAGAGAAGGCTGGGATAATCCTAATGTATTCCAGATATGTACACTCAAGCAAACAAAGTCAAGTAATAAAGTATCAAAACGACAAGAGATTGGACGTGGTGTAAGACTTGCTGTTAATCAGATTGGAGAAAGAACATTTGATGAAGAGATAAATAAACTTACAGTTGTTACGAATGAGAGTTATAAAGCATATATCTCCACCTTACAAACTGAGATTGAAAACGAAGGTGGCGATAGCTCTAAGGTCGAGAAATATACAAAGGATCGTGGAAAAACTGTTTCAAGTAAATTGAAGAAAATATCTCCAGAGTTCAAAGCTCTTTGGGATAAAATTAAGTACCAAACTCGTTACTCCGTAGATATTGATTCAAAACGTCTACTTAATCAAGTAGTGAAAGACTTGAAGGCAATAGATATTACAAAGTCAAGTATTGTCGTTCAAAAAGCAAATGTTAAGGTAGAAAAAGATGCCAATCGTATATATGGTGATGCTACTGTTGAAAAGAAGTTAGCTTCAGTTAACCAAGAAGAACCTCTTACAGACTTACTGACGGATATTCTCCACCATCTTCGACAGTGTAATCCGCCATTACATCTAAGCCGCAATACTCTATGGAATCTTGTAAATCAAACTGCTAAGACTCATCAGCTATTAACCAACTCTACCCAGTTTGTTTTAGCTGTTACACAGTCTATCAAAGTACGGTTGATAGAGGAAATTATTGAGGGAATTAAATACGAGAACATAAACAGTTACTATGAGATGAGAAAAGTATTTGATGCTGAACAAAACTCGTGGGAAGATACAACTGTCGAAGTTAAGAACTCAGTGTATGATCGTATAATATGGGAAAGTGATATTGAACACCAATTTGCAAGAGACTTAGATAAAAATGAGAGAGTGATTAAGTTCTTTGTTAAGCTACCACGTAAGTTCAAGGTAACAACACCTGTTGGAGACTATAATCCTGATTGGGCAATAGCTATAGATGATAGTGAGAATCCAGCTACAGAATGTAGTCGTTTATATCTTGTAGCAGAAACCAAAGGCTCAACCTCTCTTGAAAATTTAAGACCTCAAGAACGGCATAAGATAGAATGCGGTGAAAAGCATTTTGAGACTTTAGATGATGTTAAGTTTGTTGCACCTATTACAACAGTTGAGGAATTACTAACTCACCCTGTACTAAAGGACTTCCATGAATAAAGACTGGCAGCCCTCTGAAGAATGGATTGAAAAACTAGCTAGTTTGATTGATGTAGAAAAAGTAGATTTTGAAGAATTGCTTCATCGAGTGTTGAAGTAACATTTGGCAAGTATATAAGTGCCTTTCTATTTTCTGGATTGGTCCGATAGTTCCAGCATATCGGAGATCTGTACACCGCTGTTCAGTAACAACTCCCTTATCAGGTTGTACTTGTCCCATTGAAAGCGCAGTGCAATGCCACAGTCGCTGGAGTATTCACGCGGCACGGGGATTAGTTTGCAGCTATAGCTGGCTTTACGCACCATTTTCTCGGCGTGGAGGGCCGAGGAGGTCGTATGAAACAAGATTACGCCATATTTGCTCATTGCGCCACAATGGTTTTAATTGCGTTTAATACTTTATCAATGTCATCTTCGTCCGAGTAATCGCCGGGAGACAACCGTACCGTGCCCTCTGGAAAAGTACCGATAGTCTTGTGCAGCGACGGGGCACAATGCAGACCAACCCGCGAAAGCACATCGAACTCCTCGTCCAGTCTGTAACCTATCTCCGACACTCGAAAGCCTTCGACGGTGAAGGGTACTATCGCGGTACGTTTCGATGTGTCGTCGGGACCGTACAAGGTTACTCCCGGAATGTCCTGCAACCCATCGAGTAAAAAGCGAGTGAGCCTTCTTTCATGTTCTCGTATATTGAGGATGCCTTTATCGGTAACGAAGTCCAAGCTCGCCTGCAAGCCAGCAAATCCAACGGCGTTAGGTGTCCCTGACTCGAATTTATCCGGTAAGTCTTCGGGTTGCTCCTCGTATTCGGAGTTGCTGCCCGTGCCACCTTGGGTTAAGGGTTTGAAATCGCTCAATGGCACCGAATCGCAAATCACGAGTCCACCAGTTCCGGTTGGTCCCAGGAGTGATTTATGACCAGTAAACGCTAACAGATCTATCCCGTCATTTTGAACGTCTATCGGCAGGCAACCCGCCGTCTGGGCCGCGTCGACCATAAGCAGTGCCCCGGCCTCGTGAGCGATGTGGGAGACCTCTTTTACGGGGAGTATCGTCCCCGTAACGTTACTTGCGTGATTGATTATTACTAATCGCGCTCCCTCCTCCAGGGCTCTCGCCATATCGTCGGGATCGAGGGAGGCATCGGGTCCACACTGTACAGTAACCACCTCTACGCCCAGCTTCTCCAGCGTCCGCAATGGCCGCATGACCGAGTTGTGTTCAATACTGGTAGTAACTACCCTGTCGCCCTCCTTGAGTAACCCCCATAACGCAATGTTAATTGCGTGAGTCGCATTCTGGGTGAATACTACGCGCATTGGCTCGGGAACATTGAAGAACCCGGCCAACGCGTAACGAGCTTCAAACAACAACCGCCCCGCTTCGATGGAAAGGCGATGCCCGGATCGCCCGGGATTACCCCCTGCGTCCTTGAGGAAACTCGCCATCGCCTGGATTACTTGGGGCGGTTTCGGCCAGGAAGTGGCCGCGTTGTCCATATACACTACTTGATCAGTGATAGTTTATAACCTCCGTCGATGTAATCCTCGGTGGATACACTCCATCCTCTGTCGGACGCTATTCTTTCTACATTATCCCGGGCGGTGCCGGAATCCACGAGAACTTCTATCGTTCCCGTGTTCACCTTCCTGAGCAACTGCGTGATCTGGAAGGCGGGTTCCGGACAGGAAAGCCCTAAGAGGTCCAGTTTTATCACTTCGTTCATCTTTTCCTGCTTCCTTTAGCTTTGGGATAATCACTCAAAACTGGCAACGCAGTGCGTTGCATCACAGAGCTGGGCTTCGCCCAGAAAACCTTGAGCTTGCCCGCTCACTCCGTAGTTTTATGGAGCGTGCCACCGACGTCCCTGCGCTTTTTCGGAGGCAAAGATGTTCACTGGGAAACAAGCGCATCAGCTTGCAATTTAAGATGCTATAGGCACGCCCTCTCCGGTGGCTAACCGTAAAAGACCCCCCGCACCATCAAATCAACCAAGCCTCTGACCCTGCCACCTTTAGCCGTTTTGGAAATGTCGCTGAGAATAGCCTCAACTGAGGTAATATCAGCAAATTAACCAGTCGACTGGGTACACTGTTAAATGATTATCCCTTAGCTTTTGGTTTCCCGCGACATCAGCCCCACGGCAATACAGAACACCAAGCCTACTATCACAAAGATCGGACTGCTGTGTCCGGGTCCCGCAGGTGAGCTTGCGGCGGAAAAAATGTGTGAAACAGCCGCTCCGCCCAGCATCCCCAGGACGAACGTTCCGGCATCGGCATCACCTTCGCCGGACAGGAACACCTGTCTGCCGGGACAGCCCCCCGCCAGTGTAAAGGCCAAGCCCGCCAGGACCATACCCCCAAAGTTCCAAAGTGTGTCGGTATGTGCGATTGGCTGACCCTCGAACCCGGGGTTGAACTGTCTAAGTAAGATGTTGGTGAGGAATGCTGCGCCCAGGAATGCGATGATGCCCCACATCAGGTGCATGTCGCGCATGAGTATCAGGTCGCGGAAGGCACCCACGGTGCAGAAGCGGCTGCGTTGCGCCAGAAATCCCACGAGCAAGCCCACGCCCAGCGCGATGAGCAGCGGTGCGGCCATGGAACCGGGACCCTTTTCCGAATGAAAGATCGGTCCGGCGGGGTCTCCATTGGCATCAAGGCTGAACTGGGGCATGAATATCACCAGTGCCAGCAACACGACCATAAATATCGGTACGATCCACCCAACGATCTTCGGCGCGGGTCGGTTGCGACCCAGACCAAAGCCTAACTTCATAAAGACAACACCGATAGATATGCCTACGATTAACCCGATAATACCCGCGATGGAGTTCCAGTCTCCGCCAGCCAGGCGAAGGTAAGCCCGCCAGGGACAACCCAGAAACACCAGGGCTCCTATCATGGCGAACATGCCCAGGAAGAAGCGAATAATCGTCGAAGAGCCTGTTCTGGGTTTGAACTCCTTAAAGATCAGAGCAGCGACCATTGACCCCAGTACGAAACCGATGATCTCGGGGCGGATATACTGCACCACCCCGGCACTATGCAGCCCAAGCCCGCCAGCTATATCGCGCGTAAAACATGCGACACATACACCCATATTGCCTGGGTTACCCAATTTCACCAAAAGCGGTGCCAGTACACCAACGACCACACCGGTTAATACCACACCCCAGACACTTGAGAAGAACTTTTTAACAAAGGACATGCCCCCCCCGCGTACGATATCCGTTGGTCGTTCGGTAATGGCTATCCTGACACCAGCCTAGCGACAATTTAGGCAGATTAGTGCTGGTGAGTCAAGGGTTATGGTGAGTAATAATACATACCAAAACCTGAGTCAGGTTAGTCGTTCATCGGGGGCTTTTCAACCCGATAGAGGCTACTGGTATGATTATCCGCACGAGGTGTTGAGACAAGGGGTTTTAACCCCTTGCCAAATTTGCAGCGTACTCCAATTCCGCAAGGGGCTGAAGCCCCTTGTCTTTCAACCCGACGACACCTGCCGCCGGGTTATGCTACTCTTGACCTCTGCTCATGCTCTTAGCATCGACCCCATCATCAATGCAGCCGCTATCAGTACCCCAATGGAGCCGCCATGACCGCCTTCTCTACCCGCCGCATCAACACAGCCATAGACGACTACCACCGCCTGCTGGATGACCTTGCCCAGCGGGGGCAGCTGCATATTGAAGGCACCACTCGACGGGCGATGGAGACCCTGCTTGTCGACTGGTGCCGGATGAGTGAGGGCTGGACGCTGCTCTCCGAGCATCGCTTAGAGATCGCACCAAAAGAATATATTTATCCAGATGCAACTATCCGTGACAGCATTAATGCCACTAGGGGCTACTGGGAGGCGAAAGACACCGCTGACGACCTCGAAGTTGAGATCGAAAAGAAACGACTCGCTGGCTATCCCTTCGACAAGAACATGCTCATTGACGACACTATCAACGCCGTCCTTTACCAGAGCGACGAGCGGCTGGGCAAGATTGATGTCCGCAATCGTAGCGAGCTAAAAGATCTTCTCGACACTTTCTTCGCCTGGACTTCGCCGCCGATTGAGAACATGCACCTGGCCATGGACCAGTTCTACGAGGACCTGCCCCGCTTCACCAAGGCCCTTCACGAGCGGATAGCCAGTGCCAAGCAGAGCAACCGCCAGTTCGTTACCCAGCTCGACAGCTTCCAGCGGATGTGCGCCAACAGCCTTAACCCCTCCGTTACGATGGACCAGATAGAGGAGATGCTGGCGCAGCACCTGCTCACCGAGCGTATCGCCCGGCGGGTCTTCCACTACGACCGCTTCCGCGAGACCAACGCCGTTGCTCAGGAGCTGGAGAAGCTGGTCGATGTCTTCATCGGTGATGCCCCCTCTCGTGATCGCTACATGTCCGGGCTGGATCACTACTTCCACGCCGTGGAGACCTACGCCGCCGAGGTTCCCGACCTGGGCGACAAGCAGGACTTTCTCAACAAGATCTACGAGCCGTTCCTCAACGCCTACTCGCCCAAAGAGGCCGACCGCCAGGGCATCGTCTATACGCCGCAGCCGATAGTCCGCTTCATGGTCAACTCTGTCGAGGCGGCTCTGCAAGACCACTTCGGCAAGTCGATGACCGAGCCCGGGGTGCATATCCTCGACCCCTGCACCGGAACCGGCAACTTCCTCATCGAGGTCATCAAGAAGCTCCACGACCTCAAGCCGTCCTGCCTGACCGACAAGTACGACGGCGAGCTGTGGGCGAACGAGATCATGCTGCTGCCCTACTACATCGCCGGGCTGAACATCGAGACCACCTATCACGAGCTGACCGGGCGGCATCGCCGCTTCCCCGGGGTCTGCTTTACCGACACCCTGTTGCAGGCGAAGGATGTGAACCTGTCGCTGTTTAGCGAGGACAATGCCGAGCGGGTGGAGCGGCAGAAGCTCTCCCCGATTACGGTCATCATTGGCAATCCGCCGTATAACGCCTGGCAGGAGAGCGAGAATCAGGGGGCGAAGAACATCCCTCATCCTGTTGTTAATGGGCGGATTAAGAAGACCTACGCCAAGGACTCCAACGCTACGCTAAAGAACTCGCTCTACGATCCTTACATTCAGTTCATCCGCTGGGCAACTGACCGGATTAAGGACGAGGGCATAGTCTGCTTTGTTACCAATAACGGCTTCCTTGATGGTTTCGCAGCCGATGGTTTGCGTAAGCATCTGTTGGATGACTTTGACCTTGTCTATCACCTTGACCTGGGCGGTAATGTACGGAAGAACCCGAAGATAAGCGGAACCAGCCACAACGTCTTTGGCATTCAGGTAGGCGTGGGGATTACTATCCTCATCAAGCAGAAGAAATCGGCTGATAGAGGGAAGATTCTCTATCACAAGCTCGATGATTTCTGGCGCAAAGAGGCTCGCTACAGCTACCTTGAGCAGACCAAACTTCACGAAAAGGTTGAGTGGACAGAATTAAAGACTACCAAAGAGGGCAGAGAGTGGTTCGCACCGGATAACGACTTTGAGGAGCATCCACGAATCGGTGATAAGAAAGAGAAGCTAAAACGATTCGAAGAGGTGGAGACCGTATTTCACACCTTCTCAAATGGCATAGTTACCAGGCGAGATAAGATTGTTTATGATTTTGATTCCTGGCAGCTAGAGCAGCGAGTCAAAACCATGATTGAAGATTACAATTTGGAGGTTGATCGCTGGAAACGAAACGATAAACAGCAAGGTGTGGATCAGTTTGTTAACACCGATAAAATTAAGTGGGATAACTCGTTAAAGCTAGACCTTAAGCGTGGTAAGTATGCTGACTTTTCAGGGGATCGGTTTAGAATAGCTCAATATCGACCGTTTCAAAAACAACACCTATACTTTGATCGTGTTCTCAACAGTGCCGTATGTCTCTGGCATCGCATCTTCCCCACAGTAGCCACGGAGGAAGAGAATCGGGTTATTTGCATGAGTGATGTTGGTTATCGCTCACCTGTCTGGACTCTGTTGATGACCAATCACATCTCCGACCTTCACCTAAATGCTTCCGTAGATGCGCATCAATGCTTCCCGCTCTACACCTACGACGAGGACGGGACGAACCGCCGCGAGAACATCACCCCCTGGGCGTTGCGCCTCTTCGAACAGCACTACGCCACCGAGGGCATCACCCCCTGGCAGATATTCCACTACACCTACGCCCTGCTCCACGCCAGCGGCTATCGGGCAAAGTACAAAGATAACCTGAAGAAGTCCCTCCCCCGCCTGCCGATGCTCGGCGACCAGGCGACCTTTAGGCAAATGGCAAAGCTGGGCGAGGAGCTTGCCGAGCTGCACCTGAACTACGAAACCGCAGAACGCTACCCGCTGGAGCGAATCGAGAAGAAGCGGGAAGGAGCCGACTGGAGCTGGCTCTGCCCGAAGCTCTGCCTGGACAACAAAGACAAAACCCGCATCCGCTACAACGACCTGCTGACCCTCGCCGGAATGCCCATCGAGGCACTGGACTATCGCCTCGGCAACCGCAGCGCGGTGGAGTGGGTGCTGAACCAGTACAAAAAGTACCCGGCAAAGGACGAGTTCGTAATCGACCTCGTCGAGCGGGTAATCACCGTAAGCCTGCGGACGAACGACCTGGTGAGCCAGGTGGACGAAATCTGGGAGGAGTAGGAGACCACAAAAAACTAAAACCGTTCTCAAGGGGCGGTTTGTTTTTTATCTCTAGGCTTACTCCTTCGCTGCCTCCGGGATGCGGGACAAGAAACGCTGGCGGCAGGAAAGGAAGCTGCTCTCACCCCGCTACACGACTTCGTGGGATGAACTGCCCACCGTTCGGGCTTAGGCTACCTAAGATTCTGGACAAAGATATGGGCTAAAATGAAAGCCACCTGATGGTGGCTTTCTTGTACTTCCCGACGCACTATGGTCTAATCTTGTGGTAAACTTCGTTGTTGAGGGGAGAGGATAACAAACTGCTTTCCTAAAGCCTAACCATGCCGATGGTAACAAGTTATGAACACCTTACCCATTACAGCAGTTGATCTCTTCTGTGGCGTTGGCGGACTAACCAATGGACTGGAGAAGTCTGGTATTGACGTCAGATTAGGTATTGATACTGATCCTGCTTGCGAATACCCCTACACCGCTAACAATAAAGCACGGCTACTCCTGAAGTCCGTTGAGGATCTGGAGCCACAAGACTTTGAGCAGGTTTTCGAGAAGAGCGAGATTCGCCTGATGGCCGGGTGTGCTCCGTGTCAAACCTTCTCAACCTATAATCGGAAGGCTACCTCAACAGATAGACGGTGGCGGCTTCTGCTGCAATTTTCGAGGCTTGTTAAAGACATTCTACCTGAGCTGGTAACTATGGAGAATGTCCCTCGGTTAATTGAGCAGGATGTCTTCAAGGAGTTCTGTGAGGTATTAAGTGGGGCGGGGTATCAGGTATCTTACAAAGTCGTTAATTGTGAGGATTATGGTGTACCTCAACAACGAAAGCGACTTGTCCTTTTAGCCTCACGACTTGGACCAATCCAGCTACTATCTCCTCTGGAGTTCGGTGCCGAACACAGTACCGTTCGTGAGTGCATTGCGAACCTGCCAGCTTTAGAGGCGGGTAGTATCCACGAAAGTGATCCCCTGCATCAATCTGCCTCACTCTCTCCTTTGAATATGGAGCGCATTCAGGCATCACAACCAGATGGCTCCTGGCACGACTGGGATGAATGTCTCGTCGCTGACTGCCATAAGAAAAGTACGGGGAAAACCTATCGAAGTGTCTATGGCCGCATGTCCTGGGACAAGCCTGCCCCTACTATCACGACTCAATTCTTTGGTTTCGGAAACGGTCGCTTCGGTCATCCAGAACAAGATCGAGCTATCTCACTTCGAGAGGGTGCACTTCTTCAGAGCTTCCCGATGAGCTACACATTTACTTCACCAGGTAAACCGATCCACAAGAAAACACTAGGAAGATTGATAGGAAACGCCGTACCTGTTCGACTTGCTGAGGTGATTGGCTTAAGTCTTCTTATGCATACAAAGAAGGAAAATAACAATGAATAATCAGAAAAGAAAGCTCACGATGACTATAGCTTTAGATGCCCTTCGGCATCTTGGGATGAACCTTTACAGTAGCCTACCTCCCGTTCTTTCAGAGTTAGTCGCAAACGCTTATGATGCTCGTGCAAAACGAGTTGATATTACTATCAATGAAAAAAGTGTTGAGATTAAAGATGATGGTATCGGGATGACTCGAGATGATGTTATTGATAAGTATTTATATGTCGGTCGGGATCGTCGTGCTGACGACATGGGAGTAGTACCATCAACAAATGATTCATTCGCTAGTTGGCCGAAACGCGATAAGCCAATGGGCCGTAAGGGTATTGGCAAATTGTCTATGTTTTCGATCGCTGACACGGTAGAAGTGTATACAATTCAAGACGATGAGTCTTCAGCACTGCGAATGGTTCGTGCAGATATTGAGGAGTCTGCGAAGAAAAAAGTGGTCTATGAGGCAGATGATCTGACTCCACTCCCTGAGCACACAATAGGTACGCATATCATTCTCAAAGATCTAAAAAGGAAGAGGAAAATATCACCCGACTGGGTAAGAAGAGCAATCGCTCGACGCTTCAGCGTAATAAGCTATGAGGAAGATGGTGACTTTAATGTATTTATAAATGACCGAAGGGTTGTTGCAGCGGATTGGGACATCTTCAAAAAGTTCCAGTGCTTATGGCATTTTGGAGAAGGTAGTGAAAAGTATAGGGATATGTGCTCAGGGGACTGTAAGTTCATTGAAATTACCGATAGTATCGTAGAATTATCAAGTGGTGAAACAAGACCTCTCATAGGTTGGTTTGGTACCGTACTTATACCTAGTCAACTAAGATCAGGACCTAAAGATAACGAAATAAATGACAATAAGATCGTTATCGATTCAAGGGGAAAGGTATCAGTAGCTAATTTTCTTTATCAGTTCGGGGAATCCGGTAACTATGCTTCATATCTCGCAGGTTATATTCGTGCAGATTATCTTGATGAGGGTGAAGATATTGCAACAAGTGATCGTGAAAGAATGAAGGTAGATGACCCCAGAGTTATAGCCCTGCGTACATTTACTCATGGACTGTTAAAGAAAATCCAAGGAGATTGGACTAAGCTTCGTAAAGAGGGTGCCGTTAAAGAAGCAAAAAGGGATAAAAGGTTTGGTCCGATTATCATCGAATGGCTGGACACCCTAAATGAAGATGAGAAAGATGATGCCCGCAACCTACTGGGACACTTCAGTGTCATTCGTTTAGGTGATAATTTAAATAAAGCCCAATTCTATAAATATGGAATTCTTGCATTCGAGAGACTTCGAGTTCGAAATCAGTTGAATCTTTTGCGTAATGCAAAAGTAGGAGACAGTATTGAGACAATTGCTAAATTGTTTGGACTTGAATCAGATCTTGAAAATGCACTATATGCAGATATTGCGAATCAAAGACTAGAGGTTCTAAAGGAACTCGTTGACCTTCATGACAGTGAGGTGAAAGAGAAGGTAATTCAACGACATATCTTCGATCATCTATGGCTGCTAGAACCGAGTTGGACAATACAGAACCAGATAAATGCACGGATTGAACAGAACGTAAAAACTGAGTTTACAAGGATTGGTAATAAGCTTAGTAAGGATGAAGCAAAAGGTAGAATAGATATCCGCTATCGTCAAGCAGCGGGATTTCATATTATCGTGGAACTAAAACGTCCTGGTTTGATCAAACAGAAGGTTTATGATTTACTTGGGCAAACTAAGAAATATGTTGAAGGATTAGAGAAGTGTCTTGTTGAAAGTGGGGCAGATACTAATCCCATGATAAAGTGTGTATGTCTTCTTGGTAAAAGACCTGACATCTCTAACGCAGAGCAATCGGCTCTAGCTGGTGCTTCAACTCTCATTATTACGTATAACGAGGTTATCACAGCAGCGTATAATCGCTTTGCCGAATATGTTGAAGCCCAGAAGAAGTTTAAGGGGATACAGGGCATCGTTTCTAAGCTTGATGCTGTTAAATAAGTTAAGCATTGATTAAACAACAAACCGCCCCTCGTGGGCGGTTTCTTTTTGTCTCTGGGCTTACTACCCCACTATCCTGATCTCCTTCTCTCCAATCAATCCACTGCACCATTGGCTCAACGTAACACCAGATGAAGTAAGAAAAGAAAGAGAATACATTTATTTGTGATATACTACAATGTATATCATATTGATATGTACCATATTTATGTTATCGGCTCTATTTGCAAAATCCTGAGCGATCATACACCCTTGTTCAAACAATTCTATCGATACGATCAAGGCAAATGCGAGATTATCGAATTCCTCAAAGTAATGGAGGTCTGGGTTGGGTACTTGACTTAAGGTATTATCGAAGTCAGTTAAGTTGCTGAAAATATCTACTATCCAGTTAGAATAGTTGTTGTCGTTGTTCTTGATAAACTCTTCGTAACCCATCTTCTTCCTATCGGTTGGATTGCTTTCCTTGCTCAGAAATGAGCTGCTGTTCCTACCTAAGCACCTTACGTTTCATTCCTATCTATGCTTATTACTCCCCCACTATCTTGATCTCCTTCTCCCCCTTGGAGTCCTCTGTCTCTATGAGCATAGCACCGTTGTCGTCTACCTCTGGTACTTCCTCACCTTCTTCGTTCTCTTCGGTCGGGATGTAGAGACCGTACCAGGCTCCCTGGCGACGCTTCTTCTCTTTGGGGTCGGGCATGGTTACTCCTCTGCTTGGTTACGGAGAATACTGAGATCCCTGTAGAGATTACCTACACTCCCGAGGCACTTCCTAAAGTCATTATCCTCAAACATGTACCCGGCCATAAAACCGTACTTATCCTTCCCAGTCATTCCATTGAGCTCCTCAGCAAGAGTGAACTCTAGCTCCTTGATTAACCCCAGCACATCCTTGTCCATCGCTCCGAGAAGAGTAATATCCAGACTCAGTGCTGCGATGTGTCCTCGGATCACTGCAGCGTCGGAGCCTTCCTCAATCTCGATGTGATCAAAGCTATCGGTCTTGCCGTCGAGGACTCTCTCAAGCTGCTCCTCAAGCTGGTCAGCAACATGGGCGTTATCTGGACCACAACCCGCTAGCAATCCAATAAGCACGACTCCAGCGATTACTTTCTTCATCAACTCTCCTTTGCTTGGTCGCGGAGAGCATCAATCTTTGCTCGGATATTATCTATCGACTCCTGCTCATCATTCTCTTGCTCTAGTGCGAGCTGCTCCTCGATCCACTCCTCCTCGGTAGTTCCAAATGGGAAGTCAGGAGCAGCAGGGTGACCATGTCGCTCACGAAGAGATGCATCATTGTTCACAATGATGTAGTCGATGTGTAAATCTTTACGCAATTGTCTCTCAGCAATATCCCCCAAAGTGTTACCCAGCGACAAACTTGAAATGTTTCCCCTGATAACTGCCGCATCGGATCCCTCTTCGATCTCAATGTGGTCAAAGTTCTCGGTGCCTCCGGCAAGAACAACCTCCAGCTGCTCTTCAAGTTGATTAGCAATCAAAGCGTAGTCCGGTTCTGAACAGCCTACCAACACTCCCACCAGTACGATACCCACGAGTAATTTCTGCATTGGTTACTCCTCTGCTTGTTCTCGGAGGTCGTCAATCATCTCTGCGATCTCATCGTACATATCGTCGGCTTCTGCCTCTTCCTTTGCTACACGCTCCTCGGCAATCCTGATAGCCTCAGCTACAGCATCACCTTGGTAGCCACTCTCCATGAGTTCAGCGAGGGCATTTCCACGGTAGTAGTCGTACAAGATGTTGTTGATGTGTGAGTATAAGGCATCAAGTTCATAATCGATTGACTTAACATCCTTATCTCTTCTGCACCATTCATCAAGCTTGTTTTGATCAAGCAGGTTTCCTAATCCTGTCGGGGTGGTTCCATTGTGAAGATGATCAAGATCGCTTCGGAGATAATCGGCAACTCTTTCATAGTCGATTGGCTCTTGCACTTCAACCTGATCCTCCTCTCCCTTCTCATGGGAGATAGCCGAATCCAGCTCCTCTATAACCTCTTCTGGTTCGGCTTCCTCTTCTCCACAACCAACAAATCCCACCAATAACACTCCCACCAGCACGATCCCCACCAGTAACTTCCTCATTATCTCTCCTGTTTAGAATAGCCGCAGCATCGCCACGACCCGCCCGAAGACCCGCACCTCAGTACCGAGGGCGGACAACGGGCATGGTTCCATCTCCGGATTATCCGGCACTGCCCACAGCACGTCGCTGTACACCTTCAGCCGTTTCAACATCACACCTATATCGTCCTGATCCTGCGTTATGTGAAGGGCGTAGATTCGCCCGTTGCCCGGGGCGATCTGGTCGTTGTCGGTGATCGGCTCAATGCCAATCAGGTCGCCGGGGTGGATCCCCGCACCGATCATCGACTTCCCCTCCACCCGGATGACGTATCGCGCTCCCCGATCGATCCACTCCTGGGGAACGGGGATGCGGTCAGCGTCAACCACCAGCTCATTGGTCAGCCCGACGAACCCCGCACCTATTTCTCCGAGGAGCGGGAGTGTGGGCAGATCGCCGACTTCGTGCAGGATGGTTTCCCTCGTACCGAGGAGCAGCCAGTTTATGTCAACCTCCAGCAGCTTGGCGAGCTGGATGATCTGGTGAACCTTCGGTTCGGTGCCGCCCTTCTCCCATCTATGATAGGTACCGTAAGCGACATCAAGAAAACGGGCAACATCCTCTTGGGATAATCCCTTATTTTCTCTACAGTTACGCAAGCGTGATGAAAATTGTTCTACCATTTTTGTAATTTTCGCTTGACATCCTTTCATTTATCGTATATCTTTACTCCCGGATGATTGAGGAGCGATGAAAACTTACCCCAAGCTCTCGCACTAAACAGACTTCCCCGCCAGCCCGGCGTGGAACGTTCCCTCAATCATCCCTGGGAACTCTAGGAGTAGGTGGTGGCCACAGACCGGCCAGTCAACCGCCACCACCTCTCCGGACTCGGACCCGTCCGTCTAACGGACGACCCCAAGGATGGTACAGCGTGGAATCCTCTCTGACGGCAGTTGCCGTCCAGTCGAACAATACAACCAGCTCAACCAAAGCCCCGTCCGGCGCGATCACCGTGGTGTCTTTCGAGCCACGCAAACGCCGACCCGAGATAAAGGTCGTGGAGCATCGGGGTGAGGTTCGCTTCGGCGAAGCAGGCATCAACAGCCTGGCGAGCTTTTTTTTATCAGCAATCAATCGTAGCACCTCCGTTAAGCAGCGTCAACAGTGTAAAGATAGCAGTAGCGAGCAGCCCAGTTAAGGGCGGGCTCGCTGTTTTGTTATGCCCCCACACCAAAGGAGACGACGTGGAGCAACTCAAGCCAAGGTACAACCTCAGCGACAAAGCCGCCGAGATGGCAGCCAAGTACACCGCCAACCTCGGTGAGGAGCTGGTCAGCCTCCTCGTCCCCATCAACAAGGCAATTCGTCAGGTGAACAGCCCGATGCTGTTGGCTGACGGCAGCAAGGTACTACCGACCGATCTGGTTACCCGTCTGGCTGATCATCTGGTCGCTGACCGCACCCGGATGAAGGAGATGGGTCTCACGAACATCGAGCTGACCGATGCTCCCGACTCCGGTGCCGAAGGTAGCTACAAGAAGGGGCAGGACGACGTGGCGGCTTTCGCCAACTAAACCAAACTCAAGAGAGGAAACATGGCTAAGAACCCTGAAACGCTGGGTGTCTTCGACAGTCCTGAATCGACTGAGGAGAAGCCCTTCGCTCGTGAAACCAATCCTGCTGTTGTGCTGGAGTCGGCCATCTTCGATGAGGCGACCTGCGGCACGACCAGCGATGAGACGATCCCTTACCTGACCCCCGTCGGTATCATCACGGCGAGTGGTCTGGACTCCGACGGTCTCGTAACCATCGGCGTTCACGATGCCGCCGCTATTGACGGGCGGGAGAATGTGGATGGCTTCCTGCTCCACAACATCTACGAGGCCGACGGCTCACGAGGAACCCCCGAAGACTGCCCGTGCAGCTTCATTCGTACCGGTGCTATCAACCGGAGTAAGATTCCCGCTGGTAGCCTGACGGCAGCCGTCGAGCTGGCACTGCGGAAGTCCAACCCCAACCTTCAGCTCATTGAGGAGGTGGCTTAATGCCATATCACGAAACAGGACCCTTCGACCTCGCCTACAAGATGGGCGTGCTTCAGCAGTTGCCCCCGGTGAAGTACCCTCGGCTCATGTTGGCTCTCGCTCTGAACGGTGAGCAGGAGGCAGGCAACGGGGCTGTCGTGTACGACCTTGAAGGCAACCAGACCCTCGGTCCTGCGCAGCCCGTCAATCGGCGTGGTTTGCCGGAGACCATCGGTCTCCCCGGCGACAAGGTTCGTCAGTTTACGACTCAGGACTTTGCCGAGATGGTTCACTTCGATGCCAGCGACGATCTCAACCGCCGTCCGGTTGGTCTGCCTGCCAATGCCAGTGTCCAGGAGGTTATCGCCTCCGGGCAGAAGCGGAAGATGGTCAAGGCTCTCCAGACGCTCAAGGATCGGGTCGGCATCCACATGCAGCACATGGCATGGGGACTGGCTCTCAACAACCTCTACACCTTCAGCGGACGGCAGGCGAGCATCCGGGTTGAAGGTGTTCGAGACAGCAGCCTAGCAGTCAGTCTGACTGGCAGCGATATGTGGAGCGCACCCACCACCGCCGACCCGGTGGGCGACATCCTCGATATGGTCAACCGACTCTCCGACAAGGGTGGCGTAACCGCTGACACGATCCTGATGTCCCCAGCGGCATACGCAAACGCTTTCAAGAACGAGAAGTTCCGGGCGGCGTTGGTTGACAACCTGAACACCAGTGTTGACTACCTCTATCCGAAGGCAGGGAACGTCGAGCCAGCAAGTCCCGGTTCACCCTACGCCGTCAAGATCGAGGCGCGTCTCCAGGGGCAGTACGACATCATCGTTGCCCGTGAGCAGAACAGCGGTAGCTACCTCATCGGCGATCACAACGTGCTGGTTCTGAACCGTGCGTCGTGGAGCGGCCCCACCTTCTTCGGTCCAATCAACAACCAGTACGCGATTGACCGGGGTCTGGCGAACGCTCCCTTCTTCCCCTACGAGGAAGTCGGTCCGCACGGTGCAGGCAAAGACCTCGTTCTGCGCACCAGCCGCATCTGGATTCCGTCTAACTTCAACGCTTGCGGACGGATCACCACGCACGCTTAACCGACAGCTTGACCGGGTGTTAGTCTCCTTTCACCTGGTCAGCAGGGGGAGCGGTTCCAGCACCGCTCTCCTCGCAACATCCTACGGAGGACAATTGAACAGCGAAGAGAACAAACCCGCTGAAACGGGTAAGCCTAAACGCTCTGCCGCCGTAACCGTTCTGGTTCTCGGTGAAGTGCTGAAGCACCAGGGCAAGTACTACGAGCCCGGCAGCACCTTCACGATGAAGCGTACCGAAGCAACGGGGCTGTCAAAGCCGAAGCTCGCTGCCGACGGCAAGACGGTCATCCGTCCCGCCCTCGTCAGCATCACCTAACACAAAGGCACGACCGATTACGTCGTGCCTCACGGACTCATTATGGCATACATAACGATTAGCGATGTTGAACAGGTACTCACGTCAGTCCGGCTGGATAAGATCTCCGACTTCAACCCGGACAATAACCCGCCGGTTCGCAACGAGGCACACATCACCGCCTGTATCGAGCGTGCCGAGCGGAAGGTCGAGGCGAAGCTGCGCAAGCGGTACAAGCTGAACGCCATCGGAGGGAGCATTCCCGACCCGATCAAGGACTGGATGCTCCAGCAGACCTGCTGGGAGCTATACGCCGCCCGTCCGCAGTATCGGGGCATGGGGCTGGTTTACAAGAACAAGATCGAGGAGTACGAGCAGATGGCGGAGCACGGAGACTTCGGCCCCGACTTCATCATCGACGGTGAGACAGCCCTAGCTCATCGAGACCTTACGCCCGTGGTCTCTGGACCGGAGAAGGTGATCGGGAAGGTTACGGACAGGGAGTATTTTTGAGTTATTAGATTAGAACACAAGCAAAACTAACCTCTAGTCATTATCGATCAAAGCAAAAACACCAGCTGAGAACGATATATTGTCGTTTCCTGTAAACAATTCAGTTTCTACCGTTAATGATACCCCCATAAGAGATAGGCTTAGCTTTAGGGGAAGGGAAAAACGTTCTGTGGTGAAGTTGTATTTGGGACCGCCCTGCACGCCTAGCTCCATAACTCTTTGCTCTGGGTCAGTAATAAGCACTACGCAGGATAAAAGCTCCATCGATTGATTTATCTCATCAAACTTGACCAAATCAACCTTTTCTTCGTCTATCCTACCACGTACGTTATAGCGAATACCCTCATGGACGTAGCCTGATAAAAGATACCACCTAAATGTAGGGTCTGAAGAAGACAACAACAAGGACAGTCGAGGTGATAAATATAGACTATCATTTGTTACTCTAGTGGTATAGATAGCTCCCTCTTCTTGGTAATATTCATCTATTATTTTTGATTTATCACCCTCGCTAGTATAGAGACCAATCTTAAACGCAAAATCTATTCCATCCGAAAAGATAACAGGTGCCATCCAAATACCAGCTCCACCCATAGAGATTTCTATCTTATCGTCTCTTATAGTCGTAACAGTGCGAGTGTAGTCTGTTATTCCAATTCCAAAATCTAACAGCCACTCATTCGAGAAGCATATCTGGTAAAGAAGTGCTAGTATGAGAGTTAGTTTCTTCATGCTTTCTCCAGTGTTCGTTAGTTGTGTTGACCCATGAAAACGACTTTCCCGAGTAGCATACCTAGTGGAGCAAACGGTAGGAAAACAGCCCCACCAGCTAAAACCCACATGGTTTCATTCTCAAAGTCTCTATGCATTGGCGTTTGAAAACCCCAGTTACCACCAAAAACATGCACCGAGTGTTGGAGAAAATCATCGAATATTGCCATCTGGCTAACAGCGACTCCAAAGGGGTTACCTAGTGCTGTTGCTACATGACTTGCTGCCATGCCAAACCAGCCATGATGATTCCAGTTCCAGTTACTTTTCTCACGGTACGTTTTGCCTAGATATTCACCCTGAGTAACCGCCGCGCCGTAGGAACCAGAGAGCATCAAACCGTACGCACCAGAGACTGCCGAATTGGCAAGATTTATTTGCCCCATAACAGCTAAACTTTCTTCTGATAAGCCTAAGAGATTTAATCCACCCCAATCGGCCAAGCCAACTCCAAGCAAATCAGATCCTACTGATAATACACCCGTTATCAAACCACCCATCGCCCCTTCTTCGCCGAGGTTATGTTTACCGCCGCTAATAGCACCAGCCACTACATTGGCTAGTATCTCAGTAACACCAAAGGTAACAGCAAACTCCCAGGAAAAGGCACCAAACAAAGCTGCAAGAGCAATAGCTATCCGACCGCTGGGATCCTTGTAACTCAGCGGGTTGTTTGTACAGTAGATGTAGCGGTTAATCAACGCTGGTGAACCAGCCGGATCGAAGTTCTCCGGGTCTCTGCTCAGGAAACGGCCCAAATACGGGTCGTAGTACCGTGCCATTGCGTAGTAATGCTCAAAGACATCGCCGTCGTAGTAGTAACCAGTGTAGCGGATGGGGTTCTCGTAGTGGTCAGGATTCAGC
>Ga0190344_1000125_pt1 | contig 48412 bp, 39 predicted proteins | sample 48721323_MG_FD_161662 | JGI IMG/M metagenome (GOLD analysis project Ga0190344, IMG submission 161662) | Hydrothermal vent microbial mat bacterial communities from Southern Trench, Guaymas Basin, Mexico - 4872-13-2-3_MG | ecosystem: Environmental > Aquatic > Marine > Hydrothermal vents >... | reverse complement strand
CAACCCGGCGGGGATGACCGTTGCCGGGGATTATTTTGCCTGCGTGCCGTCCTTTGTAATGAGTAGCGAAGACCGGATGACCGAGGCGATTGACCGCTTTGTAACTTTGCGGGATGAGATAAACGATAACGCCTTCGGAAACCTGAACGACCTCTACGCCTCGCTGGACAAGACGGCGGCTTACCTGGCAAAGCAGGAGAACGACCCCAGTGGAACGACGGGCTATCTTAGCTACGGTGCCGGGGTTATGCTCGGTCCGATGGCGATAAGCTGGCTCGGCGGAGGTCAGGGCGACGGACTCTTCGTTGGCGATGCCAACCCGGGACGACTGATTCCCGATTACCTCCTTGGTGATGCCGCCCTGGTGCATCAGTTCTATACCAACGGCTACCTGAATCAACAGCAGCTGATGGCTCTCTGGCCCAGCTATCCCGATCCCGACGGCTTTCTGGGCGACGAGGCAGGCAACGGCGTTGGTCTGGGAGACAACCGCTCGGAGATTCGGCTCTCTGAGTACGCCCGCCAGGAGTTCGTGGCAACCTATGCTGACTTCCTCTGGCGACGGGGGCGGCGGAATGAGTTCTTTGTCTCCGCCGGGGTTAACGTTAAGTATCTGGTAACTCAATACTATGGACACAGCTACAGCTTCGATGATGAAGAGGCGTACCACACCGGTCCCGCCTGGGTCTTCAACGCCCTGGCAACGGAGCCGGTAATCGGGGGAGCCGCCAGCGCAGACATCGGTCTGCTGGCTGGCTTTACCCCCTACGCTCGGATTGGTCTGCTGGCTCGCGATGTCATCCCGGCTCCCATCGCCTGGAGCGAAGAGGTTCCCGGCGCGCCACAGAGACTCCAGCCCCTCTGGCGGATTGGGATTGCCAGCGAGGTGATTCCCGACATCCTGATGCTCGCCTTTGATGTTGACCTCAACGAGCAGCCGGGACTGTTCTCGCCGCAGCAGGATTTCTCTGCCGGACTGCGGCTCACCCTGCCTGGCGGCGGCTTCTGGATGGCAGGAGGAGTCAAGCTCAACCTGGCTGATAAAGAACAGTTGCCGCTCTACACGGTGGGTACCGGTTTCCATGCCGGGGGAATCCGCTTCGACCTCGCCGTGGGAATCGGCACGATTGACACCTCTGGCAAGGCGAACACCTACTTCAGCATCGGTGCCGATGCAGGCTTCTCACTGTAGGGGAACGATCGGTGATTACTGTACGCTGTAGAGGCACGGTGCGCCGTGCCTCTATAAATCCACAATTTCTGTAGTGGGGCGGCGTTGACGAATTAACAGGAGGCGGTTTTGAACAAGCTGTTTATCGAAGATATGGATCTGCGGGGCAAGAAGGTTCTCGTCCGTCTCGACCTCAACGTCCCCGGAGATAGCGAGGGTAACGTAACCGGCGATGGTCGCGTCTGGGCGGCTCTGCCAACGCTCAAATACTCCCTTGACCAGGGCGCAGCGTTGATTCTCTGTTCTCACCGTGGTCGCCCCAAGGGTAAGGTCGTCGAGAAGCTCTCTCTGCGTCGGGTGGCAATCCGGCTCGGTGAGCTATTGAAGCACGACATCCGCTTTGTCCCCGGCGACCCGGTGATGGGCAATGATGTTCTGGCAGCGATCAAGGCGATTAAGCCCGGAGAAATTATCCTGCTGGAGAACCTGCGCTTCGACCCTCGTGAGAAGAAGAACGACCCCGCCTTTGCCAGGGAGCTTGCCGCCCTGGCAGACCTCTATATCAACGATGCCTTCCCGGTCTCTCACCGCTGTCAGGCAAGCGTCTGTAGCGTCCCCGGTCGGATAACCTCCGCCTACGGTTATCAGGTAAAGAAGGAAGAGGAGTTCCTCGCCCGGCTGCTTGGTGATGTTGAGCGTCCTTATGTGGGCATCCTCGGCGGAGCGAAGGTCTCCACCAAGCTCGGCGTAATTAGTGCCTTCCTGGAGCAGGTGGACAAGCTGCTCATCGGCGGCGGACTCTCCTACACCTTCATGGCAGCGATGGGTCGCCCTATTGGCAAGAGCATCTTTGAACATCATTACCTCGCCACGGCACGGTCGTTTCTAGAAAAATACCCGGACAAGATCATTCTTGCCGTGGATAACTACGTGGTCGAGGACATCGGTCCGCAGTACGAGTCGAAGCTGGTTGACCGCATCCCCGACGGGTATGAGTCCATTGACATTGGCGAGAAGACGAAGAAACTCTTTGCGGCAGAAATAGCGAAGGCGAAGACGGTCTTCTGGAACGGTCCCCTGGGCTTCTTCGAGGATCCGCGCCACGCGGCGGGAACCCGCTTCATCGCCGAAGAGGTCGCCAAGGTCAAGGAACGAGGCGGCTATTCTGTTATCGGCGGTGGAGACTCCGCAGCGGCAATCTCACAGGCGGGGCTGAATTATCGCCTCTACAGCTTCATCTCCACCGGTGGTGGGGCGGCACTGGAGTTTGTCGAGGGCGAGAAGCTCCCCGGTCTGGAGGCTTTGTCCGATAAAGAGAGTTAACAACCTCCCTCTCCTCTCTGGGGAGTGAGCGTGAAGGCAGATTTACAGAGGGCGCAGCACGCTGCATCCCTACAAAACCTCGCAATGATTGTTGCTCCCGGAAGGTTTTGACGTTGTAAGGGCGGAACTAATCCACAGGGATTGGTGTCCGCCCTTAGTCGTACCAGAAAGGGCGAAGACAAGCTTCGCCCCCACATTCAACATTTGTTAGTTGTTACATCGCCTTAATCTGTCCCCAGGTGGTCTCTTCTGGCCAACATCCAGCGACCAGCGGGAGCGGTAAGCCGTGGGAGTAATCGTAGTTTTGGAGAGTTCTAGTTCGCGAGGCTATGTGCAGCTTTAAGCTGCCCCCAGGTGGTTTCTTCGATGTTGGATTGGCTTATGTCTATGTCCAGCTCGGTGATGTAGTAGCTTGAGCTGTAGGTATAACTCCAGAAGAAGCTATCCCGACTCGGCGCATAGGCGAGACCCAGCGAGGTGCTGCAGCTTGGGGTGCTGATCTCGGCGATGAAGTCCAGCTCATTGTGTGGCTCATCGAACTCGTAGAACCAGAACTTAGAGTTACTCTCCGTGGTTACCATAATCCAAAGTTTGGAGTCGTGTGGAAAAACCGTCAAGCCGGTGAGGTCGCTACCCGGTTCGTCGGCGTTGAAGTTCATTATCGCCGTGCCGTCATCAAGGAAGCGACGGATTTCGTGGTCTCCGCCGCTGCGGTCAACCGCCCAGGTGTAGTAGCTGTTCCCATCCATCCCCCGACCGTTGCTGCCGCAGGGGTTGGTGAAGTTGCTCCAGTTTGAACCATCAAACTCCCACATCGAGCTGTTTGCGGTGTCGTTGGCGAGGATATTGGTTGTGTCATCGAGACAGACACCCCAGCCGGAGCCGTTGGAGCCATGAACATCCCAGTCTCCAAGATAAACTCCGTTGTTCGGATTGCACGCATAGATCTTGTTGTTCGTATCGCTGACAAACATCAGCTCGTCGTAACCCTCATCATACTCCAGCCCCAGAACCTGCTGGCAGTAGGTCGGATGATGGGTAGCCAGAATGGTAACGGTGAAATCGTAGGCAGGAGCGGCAGATGGCAATGCCAGACCTGCCACAGCAAGAAGAAGCAGAATACTCAAGGTATGCTTAAACATTGTTCCTCCAACGAGGTTTGGGGGATGTTTTGTTTTTGAGAACTCTCCAGCCCTTAAAGACAGTATAGCAGCTTAGTTACACTCTAACAATATCAGGATAAGCTCTCTTCAAGCAAAAGGGCGAAGACAAGCTTCGCCCATACATGTCTAACATCCTGACCATCAATCCATTACACTACATCGCTTTAATCTGCCCCCAGGTGGTTTCTTCGATGCTAGAAAATGCAAGCTCGATGTCCAGCTCGCTAATGGTATAGGTTGCTCCATCGGTATAGCTATAATAGAAGCTGTCCCGGCTGGCAGAGTAAGCCAGACCGAGGGCAGAGTTAGTCCACAGCGGAATGTCAACTGAACCGAGGAAATCGAGACTGCTGCCATCGTAACGATAGAAGAAGAACTTATCCGCATAGTAACTGGTCAGAATAATCCCGACATCGGAACCCAGCGGGAAGGTGGTCAGACCGCTGAGTTGGTCGTTGAGTTCGGGCGTGGAGTAGGTCTCCACACCGCTGCCGTCGGGCAGGAAACGCTTGACGGCTTCGTTGTTCCCGTGGGCCACCCAGAGATAACCGTCCAGATAATCCATCCCCCGTCCCTGAGTGTCGGTGGGGCTGTCAATGCTGCTCCAGTTCGACCAGTCCCAGGTGTAGAGCTTGCCGTCGCCCCACTCGGTCAGATAGAGGTGGGAGGCATCGTCATCCAGGGCGACACCGAAGTCGAGTAAGGGAGAGCTGTAGGCAACCTCGGCAAGGTAAGCTCCGGTGTCGGGATCGCAGAAGGTAACCTCGGGATCAAAGTAGTTGGCACTACCGAAGGCGAGGCGATCGTTGGCTTCGTCGTAGTCCAGACCGAGGATTTGGCTGGGGTAATCCGGGGCGAAGGTGTTTAGGACGGTGATGGTAATGTCAACGGATGGAGCGGAGGTCGTGGTATCGGTTAATACGGGTGAAGTCGCCAAGGTCATGGTGCCGACGATGAGCAGCAGAACGAGACTAAGTCGAGACATTTTTCCTCCGGGATGGTTTCAGTGAGCGTCCCCACAGTGTATCAGGTTGCTCCGCGTATCTCAAGCTATGGTTACTTCAGCCCCGTCTTGACTCTACTGCCCCGGACGGCTACACTTAACGCCAAATTAAAATTGGGGAGGAGTAGCTTTGTCCGCAGAAAAGATTGACGGTAAAGCCTTAGCTGCCAAGCTGAAAGATAGCAACACCGCCCTTGCCACCAGCCTGAAGGAAGCTGGCATTGAACCGAAGCTGGCGATTCTTTCCGCCGAAGGCGACATCGCGGGCAACTCCTACGCTCGCTCTCTAAAACGAGCCGGGAAGCGGATTGGTCTTGCCGTGGAGCCGATGGGCTATCCCGACGGGATAGCGCAGGATGACTTTGACCGAATATTAAAGGAAACCAGCCGGGGGGTTCATGGCGTACTGGTAATGCGCCCGTTGCCAGAGCAGCTCGACCCGGCAATGGTGGACTCGCTGATCGACCCGCTGAAGGATGTGGACGGGGTGCATCCGCAGAATGCCGGACTACTGGCTCTGGGACGACCGAGCTTCATTCCCGCGACGGCACGCTCGATCCTTCACCTGCTGAAAAGCACTGGAATAGAGCTAAAGGGTAAGCGGGCGGTCATCGTCGGACGCAGCCCCACCGTGGGCAAGCCGCTGTTGCAATTGCTGCTGGCGGAACATCTCACCGTTACTGTCTGCCACAGCCGCACCGCCGACCTGCCGGCGGTTTGCAGAGAAGCCGATGTGCTGGCGGTGGCAATTGGCAGGGCGCGGATGGTTACCCCGGAGTTCGTCAAACCCGGAGCGATTGTCCTTGACGCTGGCTTTAACTGGGACGACGAGCTGGGACATGAGCTGGGTGATGTTGACCCCGCCGTGGCTGAGGTAGCTGACTGGCTGAGTCCGGTTCCCGGTGGAGTCGGTCCGGTAACGACGCAGCTTCTGCTGGAGAACGCCCTCGTTGCAGCACAGAATTCAAGACCTTAACCAGAGCAATAACCCCAGAGTGGGGAGTTGAAATTGGCTGATAAGACAAAACAAAACAAGAAGAAGAAACGCCGCCGGACTATCCTGCTGATTGTCCTCGGTGCCATAGTGGTGCTGGTGGTGCTGAACGTCCTCTCCTCTGGTGAGGAGCTACCCCAGGTATCCGTCGAGGCGATCGAGCCACGCACCATCGCCAGCATTGTGGACGGAACAGGCAATGTACGCCCGGCGATCGAGGTTGACCTCTCCGCACTGACCTCCGGGGAGATCACCCTGGTGGCGGTGGAGGAGGGTCAGCAGGTCAGCGAAGGCGACCTGATTCTGGAGATCGACCCCGACCAGTCGGAGAGCATGCTCTCCCAGAGTCAGGCGGGTTACTCCAGTGCCAACGCCAATCTCGACCTTGCCGAGGCGAACCTCTCTCAGGCGCAGGAAGAGCTGCGACGCAGCGAGAGCCTCTATCGCGATGGGCTGATATCCGATCAGGAGTGGGAGCAGGCGCAGACCTCTGTTGAGGTTCTGCGCGCTCAATACGAAGCCGCCCGCGCCAGCACTTGGAGCGCGATGGCATCGGTTCGCGCCGCCCGTGATACCGTAGACAAAACCCGCTACGTCTCGCCGATGAACGGCGTCGTGGTGGCTCTCAATGTAGAGAAGGGTGAGGTCGCCGTCCCCGGCACAACGAATATCGGCGGTACGGCACTGGCTACCATCGCCAGTCTGGAGGGGATGAAGGTCGAGGCCGATGTTGACGAGACCGATGTCATCCACCTGGCAATCGGTCAGGAAGCGATCATCGAGATAGAGGCGTTTCCTCGGGAGCAGTACGCCGGGCATGTTTCAGAGATTGCCCGCTCCGCCAAGACCTCCTACGCCGGAACCAACGAAGAGGTCGTCAACTTCGAGATCAAGGTCGTAATTGACGATGAACTTCCCATTGCCGTGCTGCCTGGTATGAGTGCGACCATCGAGATTACCACCAACACCGTGGAAGAAGCGGTGGCGGTTCCGATCTCCGCTGTGGTGCTGCGTGATGCCGAACAGGTGCTGGAGTGGCTGGGCGAGGAGTACATCCTGCCCGATGACCGCAGCGACGTTGAAGGTGTCTTTGTGGTCAAAGACGGATTGACCAGCTTCCATCCCATCACCACAGGTATTTCCGATGATACCTATATCGAGGTTCTCTCCGGTCTGGAGTTCGAGGATCGGGTCATCGCCGGACCGTATAAAGAGCTGCGAGAGCTTGCCCACGGCGATGAAATCGAAGAGCTGACCGAGAACGAAGGGGAGTAAGCGTGGAATCTCAACGAGTTGATACCTCCGCGATGCCTCTGATTAGATTGCGTGAGCTGGAGAAGGTTTACCAGATGGGCAGCGTGGAGGTTCGCGCCCTCGATGGCGTAGATATCGATATTCACGCCGGAGAGTACGTAACCATCGTCGGACCTTCCGGCTCTGGCAAGTCCACCCTGATGAACCTGATCGGCTGTCTCGACACCCCCACCAGCGGCGAGTATCACCTTAACGGAGAACGGGTTAGCGAGCTGGAGGAAGATGAGCTTGCCGCTATTCGAAACAAGCGCATCGGCTTTGTCTTCCAGACCTTTAACCTGCTGCCCCGTGCGTCCGCTCTGGCAAATGTCGAGCTGCCGCTGATCTACGCCCGACTGGCTCCCGATGAGCGAGTCGAGCGGGCGGAGGAGTCGCTACGTCAGGTTGACCTGGGCGACCGGATGGATCACAAGCCCAACGAGCTTTCCGGCGGACAGCGTCAGCGGGTGGCAGTCGCCCGCGCGCTGGTAACACGACCGTCTATCCTGCTCGCCGACGAGCCGACGGGAAACCTCGATTCGAAGACCGGTATTGAGATAATGAACCTCTTCCGCCAGCTCCACGACGACGGGCAGACGATCATCGTCGTTTCCCATGACCCCGACGTGGCGGCGGTTGGGCAACGGACTATTCATCTCAAAGACGGGCGAGTCGTTCACGAGGAACGCCGTGAAACCACCCGGCAACTAAACGCCTCGTAACAGCGTACCCTGAACATCCCAGAGCGTCAGAGCAGCCTCGATAAGGAAAAATGTCCCGTAAAAGCCGACGGCGGAATCTTCTGATAATCATCGGTCTGGCGGTAATCGCCCTGACCGTGGCTGCGCTGTGGCTTTGGGCTGGCAAGACCTCGCTCACGCACCTGCGCACGGCGAACCTCCTCCTCGACGAAGGCTTCCTGGAGGAAGCGAAGCTGGAGTTCGAGCAGGCTCTCGCTCTGGAGCCGGAGAACTATGAAGCCGCCGAGGGGCTGCTGGCAACCCTTGCCGGAACCTATCAGTTGTCCGGTTATGAAGAGCGGCTGATCAGCGCGCGCGATACCCACGGCGGGGAGCCGTTCTACGACTTTCAGCTCGCCCTCTATTATGCCCACCGCGAGGACTTTCATCGTGCCGGAGAGCTGCTCGAAGAAGCCCTGAATCACGGACTCCCCCGCGCCTGGTACTCCTACGCCCGGGGAATCCTCTACGCCGCTTCCGGGCAGCATCCCGAAGCGGCGGAGGAGTTCACCAAGGCGGTGGACATCAACCCTTACCTTGGCTCCGCCTACGTTCAGCTGGCGGATACCTACATCGGGCTGGGAGAGCTGGAACGAGCGCGAGCGATTTTAAGCGAGGGAATCGGAGTAGCAACCGCCGAGACCTACCGCCTGCGGCCCCGGCTGGCATGGCTGAATATTTCCGAGGGCAGCTTCACCGCAGCACTGGAATTATTACCGGAGATTCTGGAGGATGGCTCCATGGTTCCCGGCTGCTTCTATGCTGCCGCCGGAATTGCCCTGAATCTGGAGCTTCCCGAAGACTTCACCACCGAGATGGAGCTGCCGGAGCTTGATGACAAAGAGAGCAACAGCCTGAGCGATACCGACCACTGGGCGTTGGCGGCGTGTCAACAGGCGTTGGAAAACGACCCGGTTCCGGCGCGGGCATGTTATCATCGTGCCTTGGTTCTTTATCAACTGGGGGACGAGGTTACCGCCACGGCGGAACTTGAGAACGCTACTACCCTGGCAGAGCCAAACTCCTGGTACACCGCCGCCACCGTGGAGCTTGCCCGCTGGCAGGGACTCGATCTGCTGCGCGAGGGCGAATACGCCGAGGCGCGGAACTCCCTTAATATTGTTCTGTTAAGCAGAAAGCGGGACAGCGAGTCCCTCTATAGCATCGGGCTGGCGTGGGAGTGGGAAGGCGAACAGCAACAGGCAATCGCTGCCTATCAAGTTGCCATCGCGACGGTTCCCGACGATCCGCGAGCCTACGCCGGACTGGCACGGATCTATCTGGCAATTGGCGAGTTCAGGGAGGCTGTTCTCCACGCCGAAGAGGCGGTTATCCGCAATCCTTCCGATCGTACCGTTCGCCGCCTGCTTGCCAGGGCGTACATCGCCACCCGCCGCTTTAACGAGGCCGAGGCGGTGCTGGATACGCTGAACCTCTCTGCCACAGACGATTCGGCGACCATCCTGCTCACCGCTCAACTGGCGGAGCTTCGCCACCAGATTGAAGATGCCATCACCACCTATACCACGGCTCTGGAGCTTGGTGGTTCGTCCGGGGCGATTGCAGAGATAAACTACTCTCTGACTCGGCTCTACCGCACCCTGGCAGATGAAACCAACGACCGCGACGAGCGAAAGCGACTCCTCGAACGAGCTGAATACTACAGCGAAGCAGGCGGCGGTTTGATTTCCAGAGATATTTGACTGTGTATGTCCGATCGTAGGGGCGTATTGCAATACGCCCCTGCCAGTTACATCAAACAGATTCCCCCCGGTATCCTATGAAGCTAAAGCTATTAGTCCTGACTTCCGCCGCCCTCCTGCTGCTTACCGCCTGCGACAAGCAGAGCGATAGCCCCCTGGGTAACGACCTCGACAGCCGAGGCAACCAGCCGGTGCATACCCTGGTCATCGAACCTGGGGCGAACTGGAGCGATACCGGTATCTACGGCTTCGGCAATACCGAGGGCAAGACCGTTCTCTCGGTGGGGCGGGTCGGCGATACCGTCGTGCGGAGCCTGATCGACTTCGACCTCGACGAGATGCCTAGCGCAATCACGGCGGAGACCCTCTACCGCGCCCGGGTGGAGTATCACTACACTCGTGCGTACAGCGTCGCCAACTGGCGTTCCTTCTCGCGGGGAGAACTGGAGGTCAGCGTGCATCGCCTGACCAGCGACTGGGAGGCGGAGTACACCACCTGGCTCGACCGCAAAGAGGATGACGGCTGGGGCGTACAGGGCGGCGAGTTCGCCGATGCCCAGAGTGCCTTCCTCCTCGACGAGATTGACAATGGGATCGTTGAAACCCGCACCTTCGATGTTACCGAGCTTATGGCGGACTGGCTCGACGACCCCGCCGCTGAGTTCGGTCTGCTGCTCAAAGCCGCCGATGAAGCCAATGCCGAGGTCATCAAGGAGTTCTACTCCGACGATCTCGCTAACAGTGAAATGCACCCGCATCTGCACATCATCTACGAAGGCGGCGACGGCGAGAAGTACGCCTGGATCACCGAAGCCGAAGAGGACGTAACCATCGCCCGCAATCTCTCCGATGGCGGCGGTAACGCCAACTACGGCTCCAACGAGCTGCTTCCCCTCTCCGCGAGCTTTGGAACCGGCGGCTGGTTGCTCTTCGACTTCGCCCTCGACCTCCTGCCAGAAAACGCCACCATCAACCTGGCGCAGCTGGAGCTTTACGCCAGCTTCCCCGGACGCAGCTACGATGGCTCGGCGGCGATCCACGCCTTTGAGGAAGAGTTCACCGATAGCACCCGTCAGGCCGACCTCCGTAAGCTGGACTACGAAGAAGCCAAGCTCCTCCAGACGCTTACCGCCCAGACCGACGGCTACCTGAAGCTACAGATTGCCCCGATCTTCCAGGACTGGAACTCCAACGAAAAGGAGAACCACGGTCTGCTGATTAAAATTGACGACAACGGGGACTATGCCGAGCCGATAACCATCTACACCGGCGATACCACCGACCCGGACAAGCAGCCCCGCCTGACCATCAAATACACCCTGCCACCAGAACACTGGTACTAGGTGGCCAAGCCACACTGAGCCTCGCGATTACAATGATAGATAGGTAGCGTCCGTTCCCGCGTTTGATGCTAACCAAAGCGATCTGCCCGTAGGCGGGCAACGCGGTGCGTTGCATCACGGTCTCGCAACCAACAGTCTCGGTTTATTAACGATTACACCCGCAGATACGCTTGCTCCACTCGCTCGCAACTACCGATTATTCTCCAGGTAATAGCGAACACCGTGAGCGGTGAAAATTAACAAGGTCTTCTGACCGCAGGTCAGCCCCGTGTGCAGCTTCAGGCTGCCAAAGGTATTTATGAAAAAAACTCTGCCTCTTCTGCTTCTGCTCCCCGCTCTGGTGATGGGCTACTCCCTGTTCTCTCTGGGGCGACCCGGCGAACCGCAATCCCCCGTGGATGCCCGGGGACACGCCCTGGGAAACACCGTGCTGGGGCTGTGGGATACGCACAACCTGAGCCTGCTCAACCCGGCAAACCTGGCGGGGCTGAGCTTCTCTACGCTGACGCTCTCCGCTGGCTTCGAGCTGAACTCTTACACCGTTGCCGCCGGAACCAGCGACTACGCCACCCAGGACCTGCCCAACCTCCAGTTTGCCTTTGCCCTCTCCGATTCCTTCGCTCTGGCACTGGGAATCCAGAATCGGCAAAGCTGGAAGTTCCTCTACAGCACAACGGTTTACGACGATGTTGATCCCACCGAAGAGATCGGCACTGCCACCGTGGAGGGCAAGGGGCAGGTCAACGCCCTCAACCTGGCGTTCGGCTATAAGCCCAGCGACAACCTCGGTCTGGGACTGCGAGTAACCGGATTGATGGGCGACCCCCACGAAATCTGGACGGTGGACTTTACCGACGACGACTACATTGACACCACCGATACCCTGACCAGCGAGATTCGCGGCTTTGCCATCGCCGCCGGTCTGAACCTCCGCTTCTCTACCCTGAACGTTGGAGCCTACTTCGAGTATCCGATTCTCGGCGAGGTTACCAAGATCACCGAGTCCGGTTATGGTGAGGTCTCCCGCGAAGAGGTCAGCTTTGGCTATCCCGCCAACCTCGGTCTGGGAATCGGCTGGCAGCCGAACGCTCAGTTCAGCATTACCGCCGACTTCCGCTACGACCTCTGGAGCGGCTTCACGATCGATGACACCGAACTCGGCTACAATGATGCCTGGCACGCTGGTCTCGGCGTGGAGTTCATCCCGACCACCCGCTACAATGCTATCTTCCTCGCCCGGATGCCCTGGCGGCTCGGCGGCTATTACGAGACCCTCTACGACTCCCCCACCGCTTCACCCTTTAACGAGTGGGGCGTTACCGCCGGAACCGGCTTCTTCGTCGGTGAGAACGACGAGTCCTCCATCGACTTCGCCTTCCAGTACGCCCAGCGTGGCGCGCTGGCAGAGAACAACCTCGAAGAGAAGTTCCTCCGCTTCTACCTGACCTTCAACGGCGCGGAAAACTGGTTTGAGTAATTTAGTCTTGCGGCTAACGGCTTTGATGAGATAACAGTTACTCCCGCGTACACGCTCCCGTTGGTCGCTGCTTTTAGCAAAGCGATAAACTGGTTCCAGTGAGGCAGCGCAGTGTACCACAAGGCTGAGCTTCGCCCAGAACACCTTGAAGTAGTCCGCTCCCGCTGATCGTTTCACGATGAACTAGCGATGCCAATGTAGGGCGGGGATTTTAATCCCCGCCGTAAAAAGATAGAACTTTAGAATACGACAGGGCTTTTCGAGCCAGAAGCCAACTCTGTCTAGCTCATGCTGCCTCCCGTTGGTCGCCACCTTTACTCCCTCTCCCCTCTGGGGAGAGGGTCGGGGTGAGGGGTTGATGTCTCAACACCTAAACTATACAACAAACTCCTGAGCAATAACTCTGAGACAATATCAATATGCCAACTACCGAAGCCCAGGACAAACAATACATCGCCCGGACGATGGAGCTGGCGGCGAAGGCGTACGGTCGCACCTCGCCGAATCCCCTTGTCGGCGCGGTCATCGCTAAAGATGGTCAGGTCGTTGGCGAGGGCTATCATCATCGGGCGGGAAATAAGCACGCCGAGATTCTCGCTCTGGAAGAGGCTGGCGAAGCGGCTCGTGGAGCGACTCTCTACTGCAATCTGGAACCCTGCTGCACCAGCGGACGAACCGGAGCCTGCACCGAAGTGATCATCCCCGCCGGAATCAGCCGGGTCGTCGTTTCCATGCGCGACCCCAATCCAGAGAACAATCAGGGGCTGAAACGGCTCGAAGAAGCTGGCATTGAGATAACCCTGGGAGTCGGCGCGGTGGATGCCACTCGCCTCAACGCTCCGTACATTAAACGGGTTACCCGGGGACTGCCCTACACCATCGTCAAGATGGCGATGAGCCTCGACGGAAAAATCGCCACCAACACCGGCGACAGTATGTACATCACCGGCGAGGAATCGCGCCACAAGGTGCATCAGCTCCGCAACGAGGCCGATGCGGTGATGGTCGGCATCGGTACTGTCCTCGCCGACAATCCCCAGCTCAACGTGCGGATTGACACCGCCGACCTGCGTCACCCCCAAAAAATAATCGTGGACTCCAAGGCACGGGTTCCCACCCGCTGCCGGACGATTACCAAAGACCCGCGAACCATCGTTGCCGTAGCAGCGAAAGCCAGCCCCACTCGTCTTCAGGCCCTGCGTGAGGTCGGAGCCCATGTCGAGATCATCGAGGGTTCCCCTGTCCGGGTGGATGTCCGCGAGCTGATGAAACGACTGAGCGAGCTGGGGATCGTTAACCTGCTGATCGAAGGCGGCGGTGGACTGGCTGCCAGCCTCTTTGAAGCCGGACTGGTTGACGAGGTTGTAACCTTCGTCGCTCCGATGATTGTCGGAGGAGCCAAAGCCCCCGGTCCTGTCGGTGGATGTGGAATTCGCTCGCTGACCGAAGCCCACCTCCTCTCAGAGGTAACCTGGGAACAGATCGGCAGCGACATGATGGTTCGTGGTCGCGTGGTAAACGGCGACCAATCCCTCCCCGGAATAACCATCTCCGAATAGGCAACGCAGTGCGTTGCATCACACTTCGCGACTACATAATCAGCCAGGCAAACGCTGGTCCCCGTGTATTACGAACCAGGATTGCCACCCGCAGACAGGCAACGCAGTGCGGCAGCATGATGCTGCACCCACTACCGACCGACCGTCGGAAAACCTAAAGAATGTTCGGAATACCAGTAGGGGCAAACCTTGTGTTCGCCCTTTTTTGCTGCCTTAGTGCGATAGCACGAGGTGAAGGACAGAATAACCGACTAAATCACTTGACAATTATCCAGGATACAGCTACAATGCGCTTGGTTGCTGCTGAGGGCTGCGGTAGCGACTAATTAACCTTTCGCAGCCAGAAAAGAACCGCTATCCGGTCTTCTCGGTACTGTTGCTATCTAAGAGGATAGTGCTGTAGGAGGCACCAGGAAAGGATGCCATGTTTGGGATTCTAAGTGCAGAACACAACCTGCGTGGGATTCGCAATCGCGACTTCAAAAACGCTCGTCTCTGGCGATAACTAACCCAACCAAAACGACCCCGATAATTGGGGTCGTTTTTTTATCCGCTTCAGGTTACACTCGCCGGAGAAAATGGCTTCCCCCACTAAACAGGACGGTAGGCGTGAGCGAACGGCAACTAAAAGAACTGAAGGCACTTCGCCAGAACCTTGCCGATGGCATCTGGCCCCGGGCTAATCCAGCGGTTGAGGCTCTGGATTGGGCAATTCAGCAGCTGAGTGAGTCGTCCGCTCCGGCAAAAAAACCAGCTCGCTCCTCCAGGACCACAGCGGAAAAAGCACCGGGGAAAAATCTGCTCTATGCCGATGGCGGCTCCCGGGGGAATCCTGGTCCCGCCGCCTGGGGGTTCGTCATCTTCGACTCCGACGGTGGCGAGCTTGCCCGTGGAGCGGAGAAGATCGGTCGAGCTACCAATAACGTTGCCGAGTACTCCGCCGTGATTGCCGGGCTGGAGCGTGCCGTCGCCCTGGGGCTGGAGCAGCTGGAGGTGCGGCTGGATTCGCAACTGGTAGTGCGGCAGCTCACCGGACAGTACAAGGCGAAGCATCCCAAAATGGCAGAGCTGCGCGACCGGGCGTTGCGACTGGCGCGGAGGATAGAGACAATCCGCTACACTCACATTCCCCGCGAGCAGAACAAGCTCGCCGATGCCCTGGTTAACGCCGCTCTGGACGGAAAGGAACTGGACCTGGTATGAGGCGTTTCCTCCCATTACTCGTCCTGTTAATGTTGAGTCTGTTGATTGGCTGTTCTTCGGAGTCAGACGAAGCGTCCGGGGACTCCGTCGTCCTGCAAACTCGGCTCTTTGCCATGGATACCGTGGTCGATCTGACCGTGGTAGCTCCCGACGAAGCCACCGCCCGCCGGGCAATCGACGAAGCGGCACGGACGATTCAGTCCATTCAGGTCTGGGGCTCCGCCGACGATCCAGCTTCGGAGACGGCACAAATCAACGCTGTGGCAGAGGGTTACAGCGGCTCTGTTTCAGAGGATTTCGTCGCGACACTGCGGATTGCCCTCGACGTGGCTGTGAGTACCGCCGGAGCCTTCGACCCCACCATCCGTCCCCTGGTCGAGCTTTGGAACTTTTCAGGAGAATCCTCCACCGTCCCCCCAGCTGAGGAACTGGCTGAACTATTGCCTCTGGTGAATTATCGGCAGGTGGAGCTGGTGGACGATAAGCTGACTTTGCCAGCGGGGTATCGCCTTGACCTTGGTGCCGTTGCCAAGGGTTACATCGTTGATTTGGCTCTTCAGGTGATGGAGGAGAACGGAGCCACAGCGGGGCTGGTCTCTGCCGGTGGAGATGTGGCTGGCTTTGGCGAGCGACCAACAGGCGGAGCCTGGATCATCGGTATCCAGCATCCTCGATTACCGGAGCAGCTCTTCGGCGCGCTTCCGCTAAACAACGCCGCCGTGGCAACCTCCGGCGACTACGAACGGTACTTTGAGCTTGACGGTGTGCGCTATCATCACCTCCTCGATCCGGCAACCGGTTCTCCGGCACGGGGGCTGACCTCGGTAACGGTTTTGGCTCCGACCTGTGCAGAGGCGGATGCCTGGGCGACCGCCGTCTTCGTCCTCGGCCTGGAGGCTGGTCTGGCTCTGCTGGAGGAGCAATCGGAGCTGGAAGGGCTGCTACTCTACGAAGTCGAAGGGCAGTTGCAACAGCTGATGACGGCGGGATTTTCTGATAAGCTGGAGCTGATTGAGTAATCCGCAACAGCTGCAAAGACAACGAAAAATCGAGCTGTTATTCTCCTGTTGAAACAACGGGGGAGACAGGCTCGCCCGTCCAGCAGAGGAGATGACTGTGGATAAGCTCGACATGAAAAAGGAATTGAAGCAGCTCTACAAGCCGACGGCAAAGCAGGGGTTCACAATCGTCGAGGTTCCGCCGCTGAACTACCTGATGATAGACGGCGCAGGCGACCCGAACACTTCCGAAGAGTATCAGCAGGCGATGGAGGCACTCTACGGTTTGTCCTACTCATTAAAGTTCATGCTCAAGCCCAGGGCGGATTTCCCGGACTTCGCGATTATGCCCCTGGAGGGACTGTGGTGGGCGAAGGATATGGAGGTCTTTATGCAGGAGGATAAGGAGTCCTGGCTCTGGACAATGATGATCGCCCAGCCCGACTTCATCACCACAGAGATGGTCATCGAAGCCAGCGAGATACTGCGGAAGAAGAAGGATGTTCCGGCACTGGACCTGTTGCGCTTCGAGCGTTATGAAGCAGGAGCCAGCGCGCAGATTCTTTACCTGGGTGCCTACGCCGATGAAGCACCGACCATCAAGGCACTGCACGAGTTCATCAAGACTGAGGGTTATCAACGGCGGGGGAAACATCACGAGATATATCTGGGCGACCCCCGTCGTGTTCCACCGGAGCGGCTGAAAACGATCCTTCGCCAGCCGATAGTCAGAGGATAACCATCTCGTTAATCTGCCGCCGTAGGGGTGCAATACGCCCCTGCAAAGTTTTGCGAGCTTGCAGGAACATCGCAAGATTCTAACATTGTAAAAAGGCAGACCCGTTGGTCTGCCTTTGTTGTCTGCCCTACTGTAGCGGATTAGCTCCTGTTACTACAGACCAGCGGGGACGGGCAGCCCCTCGCGGCGGTAGTCCTCCGGTGTGGCATCGTAGCCGATCATGTAGGCGTAGTCGGTTCCGGTGAGCTTGGTAATGACCTCAATCGCCAGGCGGCGCACGGTCAGGCTGGGGCTGTGCAGGTAGGGAACAAGGTAGTCCGCCGCCGTTTGCCCGCCCGTGGTGACGATGAGCGGTGCGTAGGCTGCGGCTCCGGCTTTGTCGTTGTACAGGGCATCGAGGAGTGGAGTCCAGGCTGTTTCGCCTGCTTCCTCCAGAGCGACCACGGCGACCACCAGGGGGCGGTTCTCGACCTCCAGAGCCTCCACCAATCCGGGTAGCCAGACCTCGTTAAAGAGGTCGTAGAGGGCTGCGGAAGCCAGACCACGCAGATGGGTAGTCTCCAGCTTTGCGAAGTCCAGCAGGGCTGGCTTCGCAATCGCCGCGTCAAGGTAGAGGGCATCCTGAGCGCGTTCCGACTCCGCGTTGCCACCACCACCGTAGGCGAGCAGGAGCGGTTCAAGGGAGTCGGGAATCGCCTCCGCCAGGGCGAGGGTTGCCAGCTCGGAGTTGTCTATCGTCAGGAGAGCCGCTGCCCCCTCTGGTACTCTGGCGAAGCGGGTAAGCATCTCCAGCCGCTCTCCCTCGCTGCGACGGGTATCACGGGCAAGCTCCGCCAGTCCGGAACGCAGGGAGGCGGAATTGAGAGTGGCGACATCATCGCGCCACTGGTAGCTGTCGGGCTGTTCGACCAGTTCGGTTACAGAGGATGCGGCAACTCCACCAGCGAGGAGCAGCAGAGCCAGCGCGAGAACAAGAGGTGAATTGCAATTTTTCATGGAACCCTTTGCATAAGCTTGTCGTTCTCCTCAAGCATCGTCCCGGTGGGGTCGGGGAGGTTGTTCAAACAATCAACTTCAGAGACCTTCCCGCATCTCGGTTTCATACCAGTACACCACCCGCCAGATTTCTTCAATCTCTGCTACCAGATACACCTTCTGGCTGGTGGTAATTTCACCAGAGTCCGTGGTCATGGCGAACTCGACCAAGTAATGCTCGCAGTCCGCCGCCTCTGGAACGCCCAGTTCTGCGTACGCCTCGGCGTAGTTCTCCACGAGAGGAGCCGAGCCGAGGATGTCGAACTCCAGGTTGATTCCATCTGCGGCGATTTCCTCGCAGAGTTTCACCAGCCCCTGGCGGTTCCGGGTATCGTCCAGTTCAAAGAGAGTATCCGCCCAGAGGGAGTTATCGCAGAGGTACAGTGCCTCGTCAAGGTCGCCGGCACAGAGGGCATAGAGGTAGAAACGGAGGGTATTGTACGAAGTGTTGAGGTCAGCCTCTGGATTGGCAAATGCCGCCAGGGCTATGACACTGATCAGCAGGATGGTTAAAGTCCGCATATCCTTATTCCTCGGTAAGTTCGCTTTGGTTACAGATGGAAGAGAACCACGGCGAGGTCGGCGCGCCAGTCGGTGGTCTCGGTGAGTGGAATCACCCCGGAGAGGGCAAGCTGGAGGTCGCCAATCTGGAAGCGCGCTCCCGGTGAAAGGGTGAGCAGAGCCGCTTCATCGGAGAGCGGACTGCTCAACTCCAGTTCGAGGGTGGGAGTGAGCCAGCGGGTTACCGGCAACGCCGCTCCGACGCCGATGTAGAAGGAGTCAACCGCCGTGGGACGCATACCGAGATTCGCCAGCAGCAGGAGACCTTCGAAGTCGTACTGGAATGCCAGACCGAGGTTGAAGGCAACGCCGTCGTGCCTTCCGCTGTTAGGTGAAAGGGTTTGATACGAGCCAATCTCCGCCGATTCATGCCCGCTGGTCGGCAGGATTGCCTCGGCATAGGCGGCGTAGGCAAAGTCGCCGCTCACCGGAGGAGCCAGCCTCGCTTCAAACAGCAGGTTACCCATCTCGGCGCGGGAACTGCCATCGTCATCGATAAGATTGTCGTAGGGCAGGTAGGCGGAGACCTCGCCCCAGCCTCCCAGTCCCAGAGCCAGACCGAGGTGAGCCTCCGTCGCTTTTGCGTCGGTGGAGTCGAGCTGGTAGTAACGGGTTCCCACGGTGGCACGGAGCTGCCAGGAGTCCAGCGGTCGTGCCGAGCGCAACAGGGTCAGCCCGCTTCCTCCGGTCGGTCCGGTCAGCCCCACCGGGAGCAGGGGCAGGTGGAAGATCAGTCGATGCTCAATGGAGTTGCCCACGCCGTCGGTGGCAATCAGCGGAACCGAGCCGTCGTAGGGTTCCGAGGGCAGGGTAACCCGGAAGCTGCCATCGGCATTGAACCGAGCCGGACTATTACCGACCAGCAGGTAGGCTGCATCGGCGGCATCGCCCCAGATCGTCAGCGAGCGTCCTCCGGCACCGAAGCTCCAGCCACCGATCTTGAGTCTCGGCGGGATTTCATCCACAGAGACGCTAAAGCTGCTGCCCTCGCCCCAGGCTCCACGCAGACCGTTGTCGTCGCTGGCTGCCAGTCGCCAGTAATACTCTCCGGCTGCCAATTCAATGCTAAAGCTCTCGCTGGCGGTTAGTTCGGTATCTTCCAGCAGTCGAGTGAAGTCCGGGTCGGCGGCAATCTGTAAGAAGACTCTCGTCGCTCCGGCGGGAACGTTCCAGTCGAAGGCCACCCGCTGGGCGGTGTCTTTGCCGAAGGGAAGCTCTTCGCCGTTAGCGGGAAGCTGCGCAACCGGAGCGGTGGGCAGGGGAGCGCGGATGACGTCATGCTCGCGAACCACGGCTCCTTCGCCCGCTTCCAGGAAGAACGGCTCGCCGGTAGGCTTACCCAGCAGGGTGGGACGCACCTCGACCCGCCCACGATGGACGGAGATAAGCGTCGTTCCCGGATCGGGAACCGCTACCTCGAAGTCGGTTCCGCGCACCAGAGCCACCGCCGTCGGTCCGGCAACGGAGAACTCCTCGCCATTGCCCAGAACCCGTTCGATGACCGAGCGCACCCGACCGTAGAGAACCTCCAACAGCGCGCTGGTGGCTCCGGCTCGGTTGGTGATTCCCTCCAGGTGCAGGGCGGTTTGAGGAGACAGAATAACCTCGGCACTGCCCACGGCGAGGTGTGCCGCTGACAGCTCTCCGGTGCGAGTGATATCGCCGGGAGCCAGAGCGGTATCGGGATGGAGCGGCGCGAAGCCACCGTGTTCCCGTCCCACCACCACATGACCTTCGCCAGCAATCAGCTCCGCCCAGCCCAATTCAGGACCGGGGAGGGTCAGCGTATCGCCGGAGGTCGGGGACTGGCTGACCAGCTCCTCATTCTCCGTCAGCAGCAGTCGCCACAGCTCACCGGAGCCGAGGGCGCGCTCGGCAAGGCTGCGCAGGTCGTCGCCGGGACGCACGGTCAGCTCCTCGGCGAGGGTTGCAGTCGTCAGCAGCAACCCAATGAGGATAATTGTCGTTAGTCGTTTATGCATAGCTGCCCCAATCACACGCAAACCGGATCCCTCGCCAACCCACCGACGAGTAGTTTCTATAGTATTTGTTAGCTTTTATAGCACTTTGATTAGATAGTTGCCTGGCATGTAAGCACACCGAAGAACGATCGTCTCTAGAGCAGACACCACCGCCTACAGTATGTGCAAGAATCGTGCCTGCGTCAAGGGCGGAGGTTGTATTTTCTCAGGTATTTGTGGCACAGGGAGGATTGCTCTGCTTTTGGTAGAATGGCTTTGGTTGCCGGGATGACTTTGATGACCCAGAACCTCCGTAATATCATAAGCTAACAAGATGAGAACATGGTCGAATTAACAACTCTCCTGAAGCCTCCACATTTGTAGAGTTTTCCTTATCTCAGGTTATTATTTTTAGTGAGTGAACTCATCCCGTGCCACGACTTGACAGAGAGGGATGAAATGCCCCGCCTGTGGGTAGAATCACCCCATTCCGCCGTCCTTTGTTAAACATTAAAACTCCGCGAACCACCAGCCAATTGTGAACGTACCCAACAAAGCGACTCCGTTTTTTGCTAAACTCCAAGCTTCCTGAGGCAGATAAGATTTGGACGGTGCCTCTACCTCAACACGAGAATAGACACTATGCCCTATTACGTTGTTTATGGTGATTACGGTCTTCGCGGACTGCGGTCGTCGGAGCGATCTCCTGCGGATGATGGCTCTCACGCTCTGGATATGGTCATTGCCGATGACGAGGAGGATGCCGTGATTACCTTCCTCGCTCGCCATCAGTCTTTGGAATACCTGCGTGGCGACCTCCAGGCGGTGCGGGTTCCGCAGTTCGCCGATGCCGCCTTCCTCAGCCGACTAACCCGTTCAAAAAGTGATACTCATGGTTCGACGCACCCATAGACTGTTGACGATTCTGCTTCCCCTCGCTTTGCTGGCGGGGTGCAGCGGCTATACGCACTTCGCCGATCCCTCTGGCGATGGTGGGGACTGGTTGATGAGTGGTGGCAGCGTCCGTCGCTGTAACTCTGCCAGCCAGAAAGTCGCCGCTCCGCTGGTTGAGAACTGGCGATACCAGGCGGCTGACCTGCCCTGGGGGATGGTTGCTTCGCAGGGCGTGGCGGTTTACGCCGGACTAAGCCGGGGAATCAGCGGTCTCGACGTAGAAAATGGCGAGCAGCTCTGGCAGTGGAGCCTTCCAGCGACTCCGGCGGATGCCCCTGCCATCAACCAGGACAGTCTTTATCTGGCGATTGATCTGCCGTTGACCGAACTGTGGTGCCTTAGCCTGAGCGATGGAAGTCGCCGCTGGCGGGTGCTGGTTGAGGAGAGCCATCCCCGCGCCCTGCTGGCTACGGACGACGGAGTCTGGCTGCTGACCAATCGCGCTCTGCTCCGCTACAACCGGGACGACGGAGAGCTTCTGGACGAATGGGAACCGCCCGGTCGTCCCCTGCTCAGTCAGCTAACTCTCTGGAACGACGAGCCGATTCTGGTCTTCCGGGGAGTCCGGGGCAGCGGTCTCTGGTCGCCGGGCTGGGAAGAGCCGCTCTGGCTAGCGGGAGAACCAGCCGCCGGACCGCTGATTACCGAGAGTGGACAGTTCTGCTGGGCAAACCGAGATGGCTCACTCTGGCTCCTTGAGTCTGAGGAGGCGGAGCCTCGGCAGATACTTGACGCGCAGAATACCCCGCCAGCTGGTATCGCCTGTCAGGGAGACCGCATCGTCCTGTTGGGACGCAACGGTTCGCTCATGCTCGTAGAGCCAACGGAGGAGGCTACTCAGCTTCGAGAAGCCGCAGCAATCACCCTGGCACCGCCGCTCTGGCTGGGCGAGCTTATCTGGCTCATCGAGGCGGAGGGCGACCTGATCGCCTGCTCCACGGAGTCCGGCGAGGTCGTCTATCGCCATCCGCTGGAGGAGGCTCCCCAGGCACTCACGCCACTGGATGATTCCCTTCTGCTTTCGCTAAACGACGGCACACAGCTGCTGCTTTCGCCCAACTTGGCAGAGACGTCAGGAGAGGTTAGCGAAGAGCTTGAACGATAAAGAGACCGCCCTGCCCAGTCACGTCATCCAACTCATGCAGAAGCACATCGGCAAGCCCCTTGAAGCACGGCTCCATCCCAACGACGACACCAAGATTTCCGTACAAATCCGCTAGGCAATGCGGGGGCTTCATCAACAGATTGGGGTGAGGAGGAGTTGAATGAAGCTCTGGAATATCCTTGGGATAGTCCTTTCCATGTTCCTCTTCAGTTTGTTGGTGGGGGCAGATGCTTACCTTAGCAAACTCCTCGGCATTGAGACCATTTTTCCCTTCGCCGTTGCCGGGCTGATTATCTTTCCCCTCTACTTTATCTTTCGGCTAATCCGCCGACCTCTGGGCTGGGACCGAGACTCCCGTCTCATCCGCCGTCGGGGTCGTCTTGCCGAGGCGGTCGTGGTCAGCCTCGATGAAAACAGCGAGGGCGGAGCCGTTACCGTCAATGAGCAGCCTTACCTCAACCTGCTGCTGGAGGTTCACGAAGAGGGCGATGAGCCGTACACCGCCAGTCTGGATGCGGTTATCCCTCGGTACGCCTTGCCACAGTTTCAGCCTGGCGAGAAGATCGAGGTTCTCATCCATCCCCACGACCCGCAGAAATTACGGCTGCGCTATGATAGCGACCCAATCGTTATGGGGGCGGCGTGGAGCGATGACGAGCGGGAGCAGATCAAACGCAGGGGGCAGAAAGCCAAGATCGTCGTGGTCTCCGTAGAGCCGACCGAGCGCAGTGAGGGCTTCGACCCAGTGGTTACGGTACGTTACGAGGTTCTGCCAGTCAAAGGCGAGCCGTACCAGATTGAGCAGGAGGCCGCCCTGCCCGACCAGATGATTACCCAGCTGCGGGCAAATAAAGGCAAGCGGTACAAGGCGCGGATTCATCCCGAAGACAAGGGCAAGGTTTACATTCATTTTGATTTTAAGGCGTAGGGGCGAGTGCTACTAATAGAGTGTAGACCGCAATGGAGCAGTTTTGTATGCTCTCTCCATTGCGGTTGACTTTAACTACTGGGGGGAAGCTATGAGTGAATTTTGGCTTGGTATTTTAAGTGCTTTTAGCGGTGTATTTCTTGCTGCTATTCTGTCCATTGTCGTTAACGCTATCTCAAATAAGAAACAAAGAAATGATGCTGCTAAGGCTGAACTTAAATTGAAAGAAAAAGCTGCCAATGCGGCTTGGGAATTGCTGTTAGTTAACGTAGAAGCCTTCTCAGAAACATGGAATACCCTTGTATGGAGGGTTAATAATGAGGAGAATTCAACCCTCATCCGCTCAGTTATAGTTGTACCATACGAAATAATCCTCTCTATTTCCCAGTATGATTCTGAATGTGGGATATATGCCCTAAAAGCGAGGAACTATATCAACAATTACCACAATCTCATGGAAGACTTTGAAGCACATCCCAGGACTCACGATCAGTATGTTCATGAGATAGTGGGTAGGGATAGTTTATTTCAGGAGCTATTTGAGACAATTAGAACTAGCTCGCCAAAACATACATAGTCGTGTTGCTGTTATAGCTAAAGCCGCCTTTCGGCGGCTTTACTTATGATCAAGATACAACGCACCGCGTTGCCTATTTCATCGAGCAGCCGCCGCTGGCGTGGAACTCGTAGCTTACGTTGACCTCGTAGTTCGCCTTGGGGAAGAGGTAGGAATCGATGTAAGCCTGACGCGCCTTGGCAAGATCAGCCGCAGCGGTGAAGTAGAGTCGATACATGTTCCCGGCGATCTTCTCCATCCGCTCCACGTGGTGGGCGGTGTTGAAGGCGGTAATCAGCGACATCTCCACGTCAACGTTGATCATAACGACCAGAACGTGGGGACGAGCCTCGGCGGTGTCGGAGGTGGTCTCCGGGGCATCGGGTCCCCAGACCTCGGCGGTGGTGGTCAGAACGCCGGTAAGGATGACGATAGTAGAGATAATAACGATGGAAACGGCGAGCCTGCGCATGGAGCCTCCATTTGAAGTGGTTATCTTGACCGAATGCACATCACGGAGGATTCTATATTGAAAGCTTCTTTGTGGCAAGGGGTGATTGATCTGCAATTCCTCACAACGTAGAACAATGGTTTGCTTGTCTGTAGATAACGTAAGGGAGACCCGATTGGTCTCCCTTACGTTATCTTTGATACTGTAACAGCAGACTAGCTATCGCTCTGGCTAGACTGCTGACCTCCACCGGAACCGGAGGAGGACGAAGACGATCCGCCGCCCTGGCTCTGGCGATTGTGAGGAGGTCTGCCACCGCGACTGCCACTGCGTCGGCTCTGGCTACTCCGATTTTGACTGCTACGGTTCTGCTGGTTGTTCTGGCTCTGGCGGTTGCCACCGCTGCTACTACCACCGCTGCGACCGCGTCCACGGGAGCGACCACGACCACCCCGGCTTCCGCCACTGCCACTGCGGGAGTCGGCACGAACAGCCTTGACCGTCTGCCGCTGAACATCTTTCTCTACCGCCATTGCGTAGAACGAGGTGTAGAGTTCGTGGTAGTAAACCGCTGTCTGACTGAGGTAGCTGTAGAGCAGCCCCAGACCCAGGACGAAGCTGCCGCCGATCTGAGTGATGACCCAAAGGTCGAATCCACCACCGGCGTAGAGCGTAACTGCCGCCGTCGCCAAGGCAAAGCCAACGAGGGTTAGCCCAAGGTTCAGACGCAGCCGAGCCGATGCCGCCAGACCGTTGAGGCGTTTGGCAACGTGGGGGCTATGCTCATCAAGGGCGTTGTAGCAGAGGTTATCACGGAGGTTGCTGATGGCGGTCTCGTAGCGGAAGTAGTTGCGGAAGACCTCGTCAAAGGTGCTTTTGAAGTTCCGGTCGAAGGTGTGTCCGGCTCCGTGGGCGAGGCGGTTTTTCAAAACCCCTGACTCCCGGCTATTCCGGGAGAGCAGCCAAGTTCCCGTCTGCTGACCGAAGAAGAGCCGCTGGAAGAGCCGCCCAAAGACGATAGAGACGCCGTTGACCAGCAGTCCTGCCGTAAAGGCGAGGACGATCCAGAGGACGGGGTCGATCAGGAAGTAGTCATAGACCGGAGTGAGACCGGAGGAAACCCCGGTCAGACTCCACATCAGGTACTCCAGCCCGAAAAAGGCTAACGCCCCGGGCAGAATAACAACGAGAAAGTTCTTGAAGGTGAGTTGGTTCCTGTTCATAAAATGCCTTTGTGTTTGCAAACTTTTGCTTATCTGACCTTTGGTTTGCTCGTCCGGCTTTGGGAAAACCATTGCTATCCTGTAATAAACTGTCTAAGCTACAATTACAGTCTGGCAAAGGTCTCCTGATTTAGTGAGAACCGAATACGTCGAGTTCTTCAAAGGTCTCTAGTGTGTATCCTCTTCTGCTCGGCTGTGTTGTGCCAGAGCGTGAGGATAAAGTGTAGTTGGGCTGTTTTTATAAGCGCGAAGCTCGCTGTGCTGTGTTTTTCGGCAGGGACTTCGCGGCAGCCCTGTAGCTATTCTGTGGGTTGACCTCTCTCCTGGTAGCCGGACCGTGTCCGGCTAGTGGGCGGGTGTGGACATCCGCCCCTACAGGTGTCTGGAGCATTGTTACAAAATATAGCGGGAGAGGTCTTCGTCCTCGGTTAACCTGGTCAGCTTCTGGTCGATGTAAGCTGGAGTGATGACCAGCTCTTGCTTGCGGTCGAGATTGGCTGCCTCGAAAGAGACCTCCTCCAGCAGAGCCTCCAGCACGGTGTGGAGCCGCCGCGCGCCGATGTCCTGGCTCTTCTGGTTGATCGACTCTGCCATCGTTGCCAGATTCTCGATGGACTCCGGCTCGAAGTGGAGCGTCAGTCCCTCCGTACCGAGCAGAGCCTTATACTGCTTGACCAGGGCGTTCTGCGGCTCGGTGAGGATACGGACGAAGTCTTCTCGCGTGAGAGAGAGAAGCTTGACCCGAATCGGGAAGCGACCCTGTAGCTCTGGCATCAGGTCCGACGGCTTCTTGTGGTGAAAAGCCCCGGCGGCGATGAAGAGGATATGGTCGGTCTTCACCATGCCGTACTTGGTCTTCACCGTCGCACCCTCGACCAGGGGCAGCAGGTCCCGCTGCACACCCTCGCGGGAGATGTCCGGTCCGTGACCGGACTGTGCCGCCACGACCTTGTCAATCTCGTCGAGGAAGACGATCCCCGCCGTCTCGACCCGTTCGATTGCCTCGCGGACGACCTTCTCCTGATCCATCAGGGACTCGGCCTCTTCGGCTTCGAGAATCGGACGAGCCTGCGCCACGGTGAGGCGGGTCTTTTTGGTCTTCTTGGGCATCATATCCTTGAGCATGTCGCCGAGGTCCATGCCCATACCTTCCAGCCCGGCTCCGGAGAAAGCCGTAACCATCGGGTTGTTACTGCTGGTGAGGCTCAGCTCGACCTCACGGTCTTCGATCTCGCCGTTGCGAAGCATCGCCCGGAACTTCTCCCGGCTGCGCTCGTGGTGAGCCTGCGAGTCCTCGAACTGCTTGCGCCGTTCTTCATCAGCCCCCGGTGGTGGAGCCGACGGTGGACGGGGCAGGAGCAGGTCTATCAGCCGATCTTCCGCCCGTTTCTTTGCTTCACGCTGAACCTTGACCCGTTCTTCTTCACGTACCATGTTCATGGAAATGTCGGCAAGGTCGCGGATGATCGACTCCACGTCGCGTCCGACGTAGCCGACCTCGGTGAACTTGCTCGCCTCGACCTTAACGAAGGGTGCAGCGACGAGCTTCGCCAGCCGCCGGGCGATCTCGGTTTTGCCAACCCCCGTTGGACCGATGAGGATGATGTTCTTCGGGGCGATCTCCTCGGCAAGCTCCGGGGTAAGCTGGAGCCGCCGCCAGCGGTTGCGCAGGGCGATGGCAACCGCCTTCTTGGCATCATCCTGAGAGACGATGTAACGCTCCAGCTCGGTAACGATCCGCCGGGGCGTAAGCTCTTTGGGTGAAAGCCTTTTGGACGAAAGTTTATCTTTTGGGGTGTCTTTTTCCACTTCTCTAGCTTTCAGCGGGTTAAGGATTTCAGGGAACTGTTGCGAGAGCATATTTTTCAGAAGATGAGCTTCGCCCATCTCGCGGCGGGGATTAAAATCCCCGCCCTACACTGACATCATCAGCTTATGATCGAAGCTATAGGTACACCGTAACAGCAGGCAACTGTTCTGCGAAGCCACGGCTTGCTATGTCTCTATGATCGATTAACCCAGCTCCTTACCCAGCTCTGCGTCGGCGGCGAGGACCTTCTCTGCCTGTTTCCGGCGGAACTCGACAACCTTCGCAGCAAGTTTCGGATCGCTACCAGAGAGAATCTGTACCGCGAAGAGGGCGGCGTTCTTGGCTCCGGCTTTACCCACGGCGAAGGTAGCCACCGGCACGCCTCCGGGCATCTGGACGCTGGAGAGCAGCGCGTCGAGTCCGCCCAGTCCGCCTGAAGCAAGAGGAACCGCCAGAACAGGCTTTGCCGTGTGCGAGGCAACGACTCCGGCGAGGTGAGCCGCCATTCCGGCTCCACAGATGAAGACCTCGGCTCCCGCCTCCACGGCTTCGCTAACGAAGCTGGCGGTGGCTGCGGGCGTACGATGGGCGGAGAGGATTCGCCCGACAAAGGGAACTCCAAAGTCGTTGAGCATATCGAAGGTTGCCGCCATGATTGGCTTGTCTGAGGCGGAACCCATGAGTACTGCTACCTTTAGTGATGTTGCTTTCAAGTCGAACTCCTAACAGATGTGTTTTTCTTCCCCCACCGGGGAGGGAGTTGCAGGAGCATGTTGCAATACGCCCCTGCAAAGGTTTGAGATAGTTGGTTAGGTTTTTCGCTCTAATTCTCGCCAGGGGATGTCCTCCCGGAAGTACTTGCCCTCGAACTGAATCTTCTCGGCGCGGCGGTAGGCGTTGTGGGTGGCGGCACGGATGGTCGCTCCCATTCCGGTAACCCCCAGCACTCGTCCGCTGTCGGTAACGAGCTTGTTATCAACCAGGTCTGTTCCTCCCTGGAAGACCACACTGGCGAAGTCGTCCTTACCAAGCCCGGTGATTTCTTTGCCCTTTTCGATCTGTCCGGGATAGCCGGCACTGGCGAGGATGACCGTGGCGGTTTTCTTTGCCGTGAGGTTGACCTGCTTAACTGGCAGATGACCCGTGGCAGAGGCGTAGAGCAGCATCAGCAGATCGTCGGCGATGCGTGGCACAATCGCCTGGGTTTCCGGATCGCCCCAGCGGCAGTTGAACTCGATGACCTGAGGTCCCGTCGGGGTCATTATCAGCCCGACGTAGAGCATTCCGGCGTAGGGATGCCCGGTCTTTGCCATCGCCGCCAGGGTGGGGTGGACGATTGTATCCATGACGAGGTCGCGCAGCTCGTCGCTCAAGGCTCCGCTGGGAGAGCAGGCTCCCATTCCCCCGGTGTTTGGACCGATGTCGCCCTTGCCGATTCGTTTGTAGTCCTGGGCGTTTGCCACGATGCAGGTTCCGCCGTTGCCGTCGCAGAGGACGAAGAGGGAAACCTCTTCTCCGGTCAGGAACTCCTCGATCACGACGGAGTTTCCGGCATCGCCGAAGGCCTTGTCATTAAGCATCGCGCTGAGTGCCCGTTCCAGCTTTGCCGGGTTCTCGCAGATGAGCGCGCCTTTACCTCCGGCAAGCCCGTCGGCCTTCACCACCAGGGGCAGGCGGTGGGAGCTGGCGAATCGCCAGGCGGCATTGAAGTCGTCAAAGACCCCAAAGCGGGCGGTGGGGATGCCATTGCTCGCCATCAATTCCTTGGCGAAGGTTTTGGAGGACTCGATCTTCGCGGCTCCCGCCGTAGGACCGAAGATGGTCAGTCCCTTGCGCTGGAACTCGTCCACAATGCCCTCGGCAAGGGGAATCTCCGGTCCGACGATGGTCAGGTCGATTCCGGCTCCCCGGGCGAAGTCCAGCAGGGTGCCGATTTCGCTGCCGGGTAGCGGCGGAATCTCCGCCAGCTCGGCAATCCCCGGATTACCCGGGTGGGCGTAGAGCTTCTCAAGGCGCGGCGAACGGCTGACTCCCCATGCCAGCGCGTGTTCCCGTCCACCCTGTCCAATAATCAGTACACGCACGTTAGTGACAATCCTGTGAAAGAGTAAAGTTTAAGGAACCAGTGTCCGCACTAGTGTTTAAAATGCCTGGTTTTGGTGAAGAGCATCGCCAATCCAGCCTCGTCCACGGCGGCGATGACCGCGGGGTCGCCCTTGGAGCCACCGGGCTGAATGACCGCCCTGACTCCGGCTTCCGCCAGAGCCTCTACACCGTCTGCCATCGGGAAGAAGGCATCGGAGGCGGCTACGGAGCCAGCGGCTCGATTGGCAGCCTTGCGAACCGCGATCTCCGCTGAATCCACCCGGCTCATCTGTCCAGCTCCAACACCAACCAGCCAGTGAGAGCCATCGCCTTCGCCCTTAGCCAGGACGATGGCATTGCTCTTCACATGTTTGCAAGCCCGCCAGGCGAAGTTCAATAGAGCCTTCTCCTCAGCGTCAGGCTGACGCTTGCTGGCGACCTCAAGCTCCGTGGCGAAGTGGGAGTCGCTCTGCTGTAGCAGCAGCCCTCCGGGGATGAAGCGTCCGTCGAAACCGATTTCCGGGATAGCCTCACCGAGAGCCAGGAAGCGGCGGTTCTTTTTCTTTGTCATCCGCTCAAGGGTGCCGTCTTCGTAGCTTGGCGCGGCGACGCACTCAACGAACTTCGTCTTGTGCAGTCGCTCGGCGGTGGCGGCATCCACCGGACGGTTCAGAGCAATGATACTGCCGAAGGCACTCATCGGGTCCCCAGCCAGCGCAAGCTCGTAGGCTCTCTCCAGGGTATCGGCACTTGCCAGCCCGCAGGGGTTGGTGTGCTTGATGATGGCAACCGTCGGACGGTCGAAGTCGGCAACCATCGCCCAGGCAGCGGCGAGATCCCAGTAGTTGTTGAAGCTGAGTTCTTTACCCGCCAGCGGTTTAGCGGCGGCAATCCCACCGCTCCGGCTCAGGTCGAGGTAGAGCGCGGCACTCTGGTGAGGATTCTCACCGTAGCGCAGCATCCGCTCCTTCTTATAGCCACCGAAGAAGAGCGGTGGCAGGGCGGCATCCGGCGAGAGGTAAGCGGTGATGGCGGCATCGTAGGCGGCGGTATGGGCGAAGGCCTTGGTCGCCAGCTCCCGGTTCAGTACCTCGGAGACCCCACCAGCCTCAATCGCTTCGGCGACGCGGTCGTAGTCCGCCGGGTCGCAGAGGGTAATGACGTGGGCGAAGTTCTTCGCGGCGGCTCGCAGCAGGGCTACACCACCGATGTCAATCTGCTCGATAGCCTCGGCAAGCCCGGCTCCGGAGTCCACAGTCTTCTGGAAAGGATAGAGGTTGACGATGACGAGGTCAATCTCCGCGCCGCCGAGCTTTTTCAAGTCTTCCGAATCTTCCGTCGTCCGACGGGAGAGAATCCCACCATGAACCCGTGGATGGAGGGTCTTCACCCGACCGCCCAGCACCTCCGGCGAATCGGTGTATTCGGCAACATCGGTAACGGTCAGGCTGCCCTCACGGAGGGCCTTTGCCGTGCCGCCAGTGGAGAGCAGCTCTACCCCGGGCAGGCGACGGGTGAACTCGATCAGACCGCCCTTGTCGGCAACGGATACCAAAGCTCGTTTCGGTACAATCACAGCTGCTCCAGAGCGGAAAAACCAAGTAGAGGTTTACTTTGACGAGCTGGCTATTTGAATCGGTGCAGGCTGCCAGTGTACCCTACAGTAAGCCCCAGGACACCAACCAGCGAACGGGTATTGTAGCATAAAAAGCCAGCTATTGCTGAAAAACAACGGGGTGGAAGGAAGATGTTCAGATTCCGTTGTTAACGAGAATGCGCTGTTGGTGATTTTTGCGAATGTGCAGGGGGTGTGCCCGTTTGGCTGGCACAGTCATTTTGGTTTTTACTGAATAGTTCCGAGTTTGTTTCATCGTAATTTATCAGCGTTTATTTATTAATGTAGAGTACATCTGCGGTTTCAAGATTGAGAGACTGTTGGGCATTGCCGAGCCGATTAAGCCGCTGGACGCATTCGATGCCCTGGCGGCGGCAATCTGTCACCAGCAACAACCCGCACAACCCTCTTGATAAAATCTCCCCTCTAATCTATACTACCCGCCGCTCGTCTGTGGCGGAGTAGCTCAGCTGGTTAGAGCACACGGCTCATATCCGTGTTGTCGAGAGTTCAAGTCTCTCCTCCGCCACCAAAGGGGCTAGCCAGGAACAACCGGGAGTTACGGTAACACAGGCTTTGGGGCTAGCCAAAAGCAGCCGGGGTTTGCGGTAACATCAGCATTTACAGGTCAGGACGACAAGGCACAGGAAACTGTGTTTTTTTGTACCAATTGCTGGTGTTTTTTGTATAAATCATATGAGAAGCCGCCCGTTTGGGCGGCTCTTTTACTGACACCTGGTGAGGCTGCTACTCGAACATGGCTTTGATCTGTCCGAAGCTACTTTCCTCAACGGAGGCATAATACTCATCGTACACAGTAATCGCGTCAAGCCAGACATCGGCGGCAGAGCTGGGTACTACGATCCGCCAGGCAAACTGCACCTCTTTACCGTTCCAGGAGGGATCCAGCTCGACGACGGTATTGTACCAGGTCCAGTTATTGAAACTGCCTTCGGTCTCTTCATTCCATAGCTCAACCCAGTTGCCGGGGTCGGTAACATCGCAGATATCGAGGCTGTAGTCTCCATTGCTGTGAGGGGACACGAACCAGGTGTAGCTCGTAGCCCAATAGAAGCTCACCGCGTTGGCGTTGCCGAGTTGGACATTCGGCGAGATGATCCGCTCGTCCTGGTTGCTTCCATCGGGACAAACCAGCCCGTAGTCAGGATCATAGTATTGGGCGGAGCTGATGTCCCAGCGTTGACCGGTTGTTCCAGGATCCCGCGTCCAGCCACCAAGGTCGCCACTGTCAAAGCTCTCGCTGAGTAATACTCCTGCCATCGCTGCCAGGGGAAGCGTCAGCAGACAGAGCACAGCTATCTTTTTCATAGTTATTCCTCTCGTAAGGTTAAGGAACAGCACGACACTCGCACTATACTCTCTCTTTTGCTATGTGTCAATGATCAGGAGTGAGCGCTTGCGGCACTCAGGTCGCTGTGCTAAGGTTCACCTGCTGGAGATACCCTCACCTTATATAAGGAGAACCCTCAGATGAAAGCCATGCCCCGCAAACTTAAAGCCCCCACCGGAACCGAACTGACCTGCAAGGGCTGGCAGCAGGAAGCCGCTTATCGGATGCTGCTGAACAACCTCGACCCAGAAGTTGCCGAAGATCCGGACAATCTCATCGTTTATGGTGGCTCTGGCAAGGCTGCTCGTAACTGGGAGTCTCTGGAGGCGATTCTGGAATCGCTGAAGAATCTGGAGAATGACGAGACCCTCCTCGTGCAGTCGGGCAAGCCGGTGGCGGTTTTTAAGAGCCACTCCGAGGCTCCCCGGGTGTTGATTGCTAACTCCAACCTGGTGCCGAAGTGGGCAACCTGGAAGCACTTCTACGAGCTGGAAGCCAAAGGGCTGATGATGTACGGTCAGATGACCGCTGGCTCGTGGATATACATTGGCACCCAGGGTATCCTTCAGGGAACCTACGAGACCCTGTCCGAGCTGGCTCGGCAGCACTTCGGCGGTTCTCTGCGGGGTAAATGGGTACTCACCGGTGGCATGGGCGGAATGAGTGGGGCGCAGCCGCTCTCGGTAACGATGAACGATGGTGTCTGCCTCGACGTAGAGGTCGACCCCAAACGCATCCAGAAACGCCTCGATACCGGTTACTGCGACCGCATGGTCAGCGACCTAGACGAAGCACTGGCTCTGGTTAAGGAGTACACCGAGAAGGGCGAGCCGCTCTCCATCGGACTGGTGGGCAACTGTGCCGATGTGCATCCTGAGCTGGTGCGGCGGAAGATCATCCCCGATGTGGTAACCGATCAGACCAGTGCGCATGACGAACTCAATGGCTACGTCCCCAACGGAATGAGCCTGGAAGCAGCGGTCAGGCTCCGCCAGAGCAACCCGGAGGAGTACAAGCGACTCTCACTAAAAGCGATGGCAGAGCATATGAACGCCATGCTGGATATGCAGAAGCTGGGTAGCATCGCCTTCGACTACGGCAATAACATCAGGGGCATGACCCTGGAGAACGGCGCGCCGAATGCCTTTGACATCAAGGGCTTCGTGCCGCTCTACATCCGTCCGCTCTTCTGTGACGGCAAGGGACCGTTCCGCTGGTGCGCCCTCTCCGGCGACCCCGAAGACATCTACAAGACCGATGAAGCGGTGTTGCGGATGTTCCCCGAAGACGAGGCTCTGGCACGGTGGATCAAGAAGGCGCAGGAACAGGTTCACTTTCAGGGACTCCCCTGCCGCATCTGCTGGCTGGGCTACGGCGACCGCCTGAAGCTGGGGCTGGAGTTCAACCGCATGGTACGCGAGGGTATCGTCAAGGCTCCCATCGTCATCGGGCGCGACCACCTCGACTGCGGCTCCGTTGCCAGTCCTAACCGGGAAACCGAGGGCATGAAGGACGGCTCCGACGCGGTAAGCGACTGGGCGTTCCTCAACGCGATGATCAACGTCGCTGGTGGGGCAAGCTGGGTCAGCCTCCATCACGGCGGCGGCGTGGGGATGGGCTACTCCCAGCACGCCGGAATGGTCATCGTCGCCGACGGCAGCGAAGAGATGGACCGTCGCCTCCGCCGGGTGCTGACCACCGACCCGGGCATGGGCATCGCCCGCCACGCCGACGCTGGCTACGAACGGGCAATCAACAACGCCAAAAAGCACGGGGTCAATATCCCTATGCTCTAGTTGCTAACGGTGCTGTTTCTGAACCTATCGTGTTAAAATAGGGCGGTGAAAGCTGCCCTTTTCCATTTGGAGTCCCAGATGATGTCTCTGCGTTGGCTATCGCTGTTGCCATTGATACTGCTGACCGCCTGCGCGCCGGAGCATGGACCCGGCGGCGAGCTTGTCAGCGGACGATACGCTATCGAGGCTCCTCACGACGGCTGGATCGTCGCTGAACCAGCTCAAGACGACGGTGGGCTGTTCATCCGGCTCTACAAGGCGGGCGATGACGACGAGTTGGGCTATCTGGAGCTTCTGCCCTATAACCGCTATCTGGACGACGAGGCGACGGTTCGCTCCCTGGGGCTGGAGGCAGTGGTGCAGGCTGACCTGGCGAACATGCTGACCATCGAGGTGGAGCGGGTCAGTGACGAATTGCTCTGGCTGGAGGATGAGGCGCGACGGTACTCAGAGCCGAAGGTCGGTGTGAGCCGCCGCTTTGAGGACGACAAGGCGCAGGTTGAAGACGACCGCCCGGCGCGCGCCTTCAACGAGCTATCCCTGCTGCTCATCGGCGACCAGCTCTACCTGACGGCGTTCTACTGCTACTCCGACGAAGTCGAGACGCTGCTGCCGGAGTACGAGGCTGTCAAGGCGACCCTGACAATGGATGGACAGCACCTCTTCCCGGTGACTCCAACGAAAACCGAGCCGCAATGAAGCCCTCTCTAATCATCACGGTTCTGCTCGTTGCGACCTTACTCCTCTTCTCCTGTGATGAAGAAGAACGACAACCCGCGCCCGCCGGTCAGGCACAGGCAGGAGCCGAGGTATCCTCTACCAACGACGGGGAACAGTCTGAGGGAACGACTGACTCAACTGCTATCGGCTTCCACAATCATTCGCCCTACACCATCTTCACGCCGAACTCCAACTGGATTGACCATACCATGAGCGGCACGCCCTTCTTCGCCCGAATTGAAGAACCTGGCTCGAACAATGAGCTGGCGTACCTGGAGGTCTATCCGCTCTACTATCTCCCCGACGTTGTGGAGGACGCGCTCTGGCTGGGCGCGGAGTTGGACGCGGCTCTGGAGGAGTACCTGCGTGAGCTGGTCGTCGAGATGGTTCCCGATGCCGAACTCGGTCAAAGTCAGGCGGTTACGATTGACGGCTACCCCGCTGCCCGGCTGACCTATGAAAGTGAGCGGCAGGATATCTCCGGCAGATGCACAGCGACCTTCAGCGAGGTAACCCTGGTGCTGGTCGGGCGGCAATTGCACCTGGTCGAGGCGTACTGCTACGCCGAGCTTACGGGGCAGCTTCACAGTGAGCTAACCATTCTCGCCGACCACCTGCTGATTGACCCGCCACCGCCACCTCCCGTTATCCTGACCGAAGAGGATCTGGCAGCCCTTGAGCTAGCCGAGGGTGAAGCTGAGGCTGGCGGAGCAATAGAGACAACCACCGAAGTAGCAGAATCCCCCGACGAAGCGAGTGAGATTGAGTAGCAACTTCCCTAACATTATAGCTCGTAAACGCAACGGCAAGAGCCTACGGGAGGGCGAGCTGCGGCAGTTCGTCGAGGCGGCGACCGCACTCACCCTGGGTAAAGAAACCGTCCCCGCCTACCAAATCTCCGCCCTGCTGATGGCGATCTACCTGCGGGGGATGGACTTCAAAGAGACCCTGACCCTCACTCGCGCCATAGCCGACTCCGGTCAGCGGCTCAGCTGGCCCGGCGTGGAGCGTCCTCTGGTGGACAAGCACTCCACTGGCGGAGTTGGAGACACGCTGTCGCTCATCGTCGTTCCCCTCCTCGCCGCCTGCGGAGCCGCTGTGCCGAAGCTCTCCGGGCGTGGGCTGGGGCATACCGGAGGCACGCTGGACAAGCTCTCCGCCATTCCCGGTCTGCGGATGGAGTTCTCCCCCAGCGAACTCAACGATCTGCTGCGGCGGAACGGCTGCTTCATCGCTGGACACGGACCGGAGCTAGCCCCCGCCGATGCCACCCTCTACCACCTACGCGACGTAACCGCCACCGTGGAGTCCCTGCCCCTCGTCGTTGGCAGTATCATCGGCAAAAAGCTGGCGGCGGGAGCCGACAGCTTCGTCATCGATGTCAAGGTCGGGCGGGGCGCGCTCTTCCCCAGCCAGCCGAAGGCACTGCGCCTGGCACGGTGGCTGAAGCGAGCCGCCGAGGCGGAGGGTCGCCGCTGCGTCTGCGTTATTACCGATATGAGCGCGCCGCTCGGTCGGCAGATTGGCAACGCCAACGAGGTGGACGAGGCTCTGGACATCCTCGGTGGCAGCGGTTCCGCCGAGGTTGCCGCACTCTGTGTCGAGCTTGCCGCTCAGGGAGTCAAGGCAGCGGGGCTGGCGGAGAGCATCACCGCTGCCCGTGCGCTTGCTTCAAGCAAACTAGCCGACGGCTCCGCCCGTGAGGTCTTCGGGAAGATGATCGCCGCTCAGGGCGGCGACCTCACCGCCTTCCTCCGGCGGGGTAAAGAGCGGCTGACCGCAGCGGTTCCCGCTCCCCGCTCCGGCTGGCTGCGGCGGCTGGATGCCCTGACAATCGGGCAGGCTGCCGTTGCGCTGGGGGCTGGGCGGCGGAGGCTGGACGACGAGCTGGACCTGGAAGCCGGCGTGGAGATCGTTACCCCACGGGGGGCGAAGGTGAGCGAGGGCGAGCCGCTGCTGCTCCTCCGGGCGAATAGCGAAGAGCGGCTGCGGGAGGGCTTGGCACTGGCTGCCGGAGCGGTTACAATCGGGGATGAACAGCCAACCCAACGCCAGCTTGTGAGAAGGGTGATACGATGAAAAATATGGTAAATAAACAAAACAAGTGGAGCGTCGGCTACATTGGATTTTCGATTATATGTGCTTTATTTGCCACACTAGTATGGTATGTGCTCTCAAAGGGTAAAGACATGGATCCAAATACTTTCCGCTACCTAACCAGTGCTACCGCACAGGTCTTTGCGGCGTTGGTGGTTTTAACATTTATGGTTACGAGTATGCTTACAGAAAGATATAAGATAATTATTGAAACAAATACACAACTATTACACAGCAATAGAATTGAGCTGGATCGGATCACAAAAAAATGCAGCCACACGAGAAACAGGCTACACTTGATGCTAAAGAAGGGGAAACCATTATGCATGGTAGAGGTATGTCAGTAACTCGAGATATGAATAATATAAACATTACCATAAGAAATTTACTTAGAAATAATCTCGTATGGAGTGGGCTGCGGGATGATAAAGTGTTTATAGAAAGCACTATCAGAGGAAACAAAACAGAGATTGATAGGTATATCTCTAAATTAGCTAAGGTTGGACATACAAGGTTATTACCTCTCGGTTGTAGCTTAGTAACAGTATTTGGCTCACTGCTCTTGTTAGTTTTTACTGATTCGCTCTCCAAGGATTGTCTATCTATTCTGAGTTCTATTCCTACCTTTGCGATAATAACGACACTTTCAAGCTATATACCACATTTTTCCATGCTTGTAAAAACTCAAAAATCCATTGCTGAAGACATCTTCAAACAGGTTAACTCAAAGGAGTCAAACGATGACTAAGTCCTGTAACCCTGGTAGTAACAAAGAGATGACTAACCCATACAAGAAGGCTGGGGTGGATGTGGAGGCGGGCGAGCGGTTCGTTGACGCTATCAAGCCCCTCGCCGCTGCCACCCGCATTCCCGGCACGATGGACTCTCTCGGCGGCTTCGGTGCCGCCTTCGACCCCACAGCCGCCGGCTTCAAAGACCCCCTGCTGGTGTCGGGAACCGACGGCGTCGGCACCAAGCTGATGATCGCCATCCGCGCCAACAAGCACGACACCGTGGGCATCGACCTGGTGGCGATGAACGCCAACGATGTGCTGGCGGTCGGCGCTCGTCCGCTCTTCTTCCTCGACTACATGGCGGTGGGCAAGCTCCACCCAGAGCGGGACAAGGCGATTCTGTCGGGAATAGCCGAGGGCTGCAAGCTGGCTGGCTGCGCCCTGATCGGTGGCGAAACCGCCGAGCTGCCCGGCATGTATCCGGAGGATGAATACGACCTCGCTGGCTTCGTCGTCGGGGCGGTGGAGCGGGGGCAGGAGTTCAAGCCAGAGCTGGTCTCGCCCGGGATGACGCTGGTCGGCATCGCCAGCAGCGGGCTGCACTCCAACGGCTTCTCCCTGGTGCGGCAGATCGTCTGCACGCAGAACGGGCTGAACCTAAAGTCGCACGTGGAGGAGCTGGGCAAGACCGTGGGCGAGGAGATATTGACCCCGACACGGATCTACACCCGCCTGTTACCTATCTTACGGAAGCATGGCGTGGCGGCACTGGCGCACATCACCGGCGGCGGGCTGGCGAGCAACCTGGCACGGGCGATTCCACCCGGAAGCAAGGCGATCATAAAGAGAGACAACTGGCCGAGGCCCGCTGTCTTCACCTGGCTACAGAGGATTGGGAAGCTGACGACGGAGGAGCTGGAGGGGGTCTTCAACTGCGGGTTGGGGATTATCGCGGCTTGTCCGGCGGAGCAGGCGGACGATCTGGTGCGGGATCTATCGAGTGCCGGGGAGTTCGCCTATCAGGTGGGCGAGGTAGTCGCCTACGACGGCGACGATCCGCGAGCAGAAGTTATTTAAGTAAGCTCGCTGAACAGCTCGCGGATGTGGGCGGGCATTCTGACCGGGCGACCTTCGAGGTTTGTGAAGGCGTGGGTGGTGAAGCCCTTTGCCAGGCGGTCATCGTCAAGATGGACTTCGTAGTCTATCCGCAGGCTGGCTCCGCGCACCCAGGCGACCACGGCGGTAACGCTGACGAGGTCATCGTAGCGGGCGGATTTGTGGAAGCTGGCACCGGTTTTGACGACGGGCAGGGCATAGCCCTGCTCTTCCATTTTGGAGTACGGCGTGCCGCTCTGGCGGATAAGCTCGGTGCGGGCGGACTCGAACCAGACCAAATAGTTGACGTTATACACGACGCCAAAGGTGTCGGTCTCGGCGTAGAGAACCCGATGCTGGACGGTATGAGAGGACACAAAAAGTCCTTCAGGGTAAGTGGGGGAAATCGTTTTTACGGCGGGGATTTCAGCCGATGGGGCAATCCCCACCCTACATTATCGTCAGCGTATTTATAGGCAGCGTTCAAGTCGGTCGCTCCTTATCAAGATGGAGCGACCAGCGGGAGCGGATTCGCGGGGGTAAACTTTGACTCAACCTGAACCGTTAGCCGCGAAAGTGTGTCCAGCTTCAAGCCGGTGGTGCCGGGAGCCGGACTTGAACCGGCATGGGTTTTACCCCGGCGGATTTTAAGTCCGCTGCGTCTACCCGTTCCGCCATCCCGGCACAGGGGGGCATTATAGTCGAATCGGTATGGATTGGCAATTGTTATGGTTGGAGGACGGTGGTGAGGGACTGGCGGGATAGCTCCTCGGCTCGTCGCCAGGCGAGGCGACGATGTTCGAGTACCATTCGCCCCAGCATGACCGACTGCTCGTAGCGTCCACGGGCGAGGAGGCGGTCAACCTCGACGTTGTGCGGGCGTTCGCTGTGCAGGGGCCGCTCCAGGTACTTGATGTAGCCGGGCTGCTGGGCGAGGTCTTCCTGAGTATCGAGCCAGCCCAGTGCGCCTTCGAGGTGGGTCCGCCAGGTGTTGAGGAAGGACTCCAGGACGGCATCGTAGCCCTGTGAGCTTAACGCGGCGGTTAACTGTTCCAGCCATTCGAGTTCGCTGGCGTAGATTCGGCGGGTGGCGAGACGGCGTTTGGCGGGAGCCTCCAGTGGTCGGGCGGAGAGCCCGCCCAGTTGCCAGGCATGGAGTTCACCCTCAGCCAGGTGGGCGAGCATCCCCTGAATGAAGAGGTTTCGCTGGGCGAGGAATAGTTCTTGAGGTGGCTCCTGGCTTTCGGGTTCGGGAAGCTCTTCCTTGATGATACCCGTAAGCAAAATAATCACTATGGCAATGCCACCGAGGAGGGGAAGGACGATTGTGGCGATGATTTGCTTTGCCATTGTCAGATTCCAGTCGAACGGATAGCATCGGCTACGGTGTTCATCTGTCTGGCTTCGGCTACGTCGTGGACACGGACAATCTGCGCCCCTCGTAGCAGAGCGACAGTATGGGCGGCGATGGTTCCTGACAGACGATCTTCCACGGAGGCGTTGGTTAGCTGGTTGATGAAGGACTTCCGGCTGGCACCGACGAGAATTGGTCGCCCGAGGCTTGTGAACCATTCCAGATGGTTGAGCAGAGCCAGATTATGAGTGAGAGTCTTGCCAAAGCCGATGCCCGGGTCGAGAACGATATTTTCCTCCCTCAGCCCGGCGGAGGTTGCGGCTTCAATTTGAACCGTAAAGAAGCGGTGGATCTCCGCGCCTAGGTTGTCGTAACTGGGTGAGGATTGCATGGTTCCCGGCTCGCCCCGCATGTGCATGATGACGACTCCGGCGTCGTGTTCGGCAGCAACCTCAGCCATTCCAGTGGAGCCGTCCATGCCACGTAGTCCGGTGATGTCGTTGATGATCCGCGCTCCGGCGGCAAGGACCCCCCGCGCAACTACTGGTTTGTAGGTGTCAACGGAGATGAGCGCATCTGTTTCTGTGGCTAACCGCCTGACAACGGGGAGCAGCCGTGCCAGCTCGACTTCGGCGGTGAGGGGAGCCGCTCCGGGGCGGGAGCTTTCCGCTCCCAGGTCGAGGATGTTTGCTCCGGCAGCGAGCATCGCTTTCCCCTGAGACACCGCTTGCTCTACATTGCTGGCGAGACCGTCGCCGGAAAAGGAGTCGTCGGTGAGGTTGATAATCCCCATGATTTGGGGACGGTCGAGTTCCAGCCGCTGACCACGAATCCGCCAGGTTGGAGACTGATTGCGCCGTTCCAGAACAGTGGAAATCTCCGCCGCCAGTTTGGAAAGCCCAAACTGCTGATCGCCGAGTTTTTGAATGAGCAGCCGAAGCTGGGTTAGCGTTCCTCCGAGGATTACATCGGTATGGTCAACCTCACGGACGACCAGTCCCCGATGCACCGCCGCCTCGGCTCCAACTGCCAGAGCCTCCTGTTTGAGGATGGTGGCAGCGGGATGGCGCAGCTGGCTTAGATGAAGGACGACGAAGTCCAGCTTGGGGGTCATCAGCTCGATACCCCGTGGCGAAACCCCGGCTCGCTTCATCAGAGCCGCTGCACCAGCGGGGGAGTCAATCCGATTGATTCTGGGGTAGAAACGCATTGGTGTTCCGTATGTTGGGGGACACATCAAAGGCAAAGGGGAGGCAATGCGCCTCCCCTCGTCAATATAAGCGAAGATTAGGAGGCTAATCCTCGCTCTTCGGTGCCTTTCCGAGAGGTAACTGCTCGCTCTGCTCTCCCTCATCACCGGGCCAGACCGCCGGGCTTGACTTCACCGGACGATTCTTCCGCTGTTCCTCGCGCCGTTTGATGGCAAGCTCGCGGAGGTCGGGCAGGGTGCGGTCGTCGGGGGGCAGCTCTGAATCGTTGATAATCGCCGCGATCTCATCATTGTCGATGGTCTCCCGCTCCAGCAATACCTTCGCGAGGCGATCCAGCTTGTCGCGGTTATCAACCAGCAGCTTTTTGGCACGCTGGTGGGCAGTTTCGATGATCGCTCGCACCTCGGCATCGATCAGCCGGGCGGTATCCTCGGAGTAATCGTGATGCTGGCTGATCTCCCGCCCGAGGAAGATTTCCTCACCCTTCTTACCAAAGCTCAACGGCCCCAGTTTCTCGCTCATGCCCCATTCGCAGACCATCTTTCGGGCGATGGAGGAGGCTCGCTCGATGTCGTTGCTAGCACCGGTGGTTGGCTTATCGAAGACGACTTCTTCCGCCGCACGACCACCGAGAAGGGACTGTAGCTGCTTCTCCAGATAATCTTTATCGTAGGTGTAGCGTTCTTTCTCTGGCAGCGGCATAGTCAGCCCCAGAGCCATTCCACGGGGAATGATCGTAACCTTGTGGACGGGGTCGTAGTCCGGCAGCAGGGAGGTTACCAGGGCATGACCAGCCTCGTGGTAGGCGGTCTGTTTCTTGGCGTCCTCGTCCATCCGTCGGGAGTGCCGCTCCGGCCCCATCATCACCTTATCGCGGGCTGCCTCGAAAATCTCATGGGTGATCTCGCTCTGGTCGTAGCGAGCCGCCAGGATCGCCGCCTCGTTAACCAGATTGGCAAGGTCGGCTCCGGAGAAGAAGGGCGTACCACGGGCGATCTTCTGTAGGTCAACATTGTCGGCGAGGGGTTTTTCCTGCACATGAACCTTCAGAATCTCGTAGCGTCCGACGATGTCCGGCATGTCCACTACAACCCGACGGTCGAAGCGACCGGGACGAAGCAGTGCGGGATCGAGGACATCGGGGCGATTGGTCGCCGCCATCAGGATAATCGTGCTTTCCGACTCAAAACCGTCCATCTCGGTAAGCAGCTGGTTGAGGGTCTGCTCGCGCTCGTCGTGACCTCCACCAAGCCCAGCTCCGCGTTGGCGACCGACGGCATCAATCTCGTCAATAAAGAGGATACAGGGGGCGTTGCGCTTTCCAGTGTTGAAGAGGTCGCGCACCCGTGCCGCACCGACACCTACAAACATCTCGACAAAGTCTGAGCCGGCAATAGAGAAGAATGGCACGCTGGCTTCGCCAGCTACCGCCCTTGCCAGCAGAGTCTTGCCGGTTCCCGGCGAGCCGACCAGCAGCACGCCCTTGGGGATCTTGCCGCCGAGCTTCTGGAACCGCTTCGGGCTGCGCAGGAAGTCGATAATCTCGCTGAGTTCCTCTTTTGCCTCATCGCAGCCAGCCACATCGTCGAAGGTGGTCTTGTTCTTGTCCTGATTGACCAGCTTGGCGCGGCTCTTGGCGAACTTCATCGCCTGATTACCCTGCCCCTGCATCCGGCGCATCATGAAGACAAACAGCACCACGATCAGAATCACCGGACCTAAGGAGATAAGCAGAGTGAGCAACAGCCCCTCGCCCTCTTCCCGGCGAACCTCAACCCCCTTGGCGACCAGCTTGTCGGCGTACTCGGCGTCGATGCCGGTCATCTGCACCTGGAACTGCGTAAATGGCATTCCGTCGCCGAAGTCCACCGGCACGGTGAACTCGCCGTTCATGCCAGTCTCGGTGATGATGACCGTCTTGATGCGCCCGGCTTCCAGCTGCTTGCTGAAGGCGGTGTAGGTAATCTCCCGCCCGCCGTCGCCGTCTCCCAGCATGGTGAAGAGGAGGATGGCGGCACCGAGGATGAAGATCCAGGGCAGCAGACCTTTAACTATCTTGTTCAGGGTGGCTCCTTAGTCGTCGCACCTTATAGTCTATATACAAAAGCGCGGCAAGTTTACCAGTATGCCGCGTTTGAGTCAATAACAGCCGCAGATGGTACGTTCTGGAGCGACGGGGTGTTCCAACACGTAGGGGCGTATTGCATACGCCCTGTCTTCCACCGGAACCTACAGTTCCTCCTCCTCCAGTACCGAGATGTACGGCAGGTTGCGGTAGTGTCCGTCGTAGTCCAGTCCGTAGCCCACCACGAAGTCGTCGCTGTCCAGTCGGAAGCCCGCGTAGTCCACCACGGTGTGGTGGTTTCGCCGGGTACGCTTGTCCAGCAGGGCGCAGATCTTTGCCGACTGCCCGTAATGCCGCTCCAGCAGCTCGGTCAGCCGCGCCATCGTCCCGCCGGTGTCCACGATGTCCTCGACGATCAGCACCTCCTCGTCAGGCTCTGGCTCCGGTAGCTCGCCATAGACCAGCAGCTCGCCGGGGTCGGTCTTCTTTCGATAGCTGGAGAGGGCGATCAGCTCGTAGCGTAGCGGGAGCCGCAGCTGCCGCACCAGGTCGGCGAGGAAGATGAGGCTGCCCTTCAGCACGCCCAGCACCAGCAGGGGCTTGCCGTTGTGGTCTGCCTCAATCCGGGCGGCTAGCTCCGCCACTCGGCTGGCAATCTGTGAAGCTGTGTAGAGGGTTCGCATGGCTTGCTGGCTCCGCAAGGGGCTGAAGCCCCTTGTCTTAACGTCAAGACCATTCGGTGGCTGTCCGAGACAAGGGGTTTTAACCCCTTGTAAAGATTTGCATCGTACTCAGCTTCCGCAAGGGGCTGAAGCCCCTTGTCTTAACGTCAAGACCATTCGGTGGCTGTCCGAGACAAGGGGTTTTAACCCCTTGTTGCTTCCTCGACGATGGCGATCTCCTCGTCGGTGAGGTCGTAGAGCTGGTACACGAGCTGGTCTATCCGCTTGTCGGTGGCGGCGATGAGCTGCTCGTACTGGGTTTTGTCGTTGCCGGTGGTGGTTGGGAGCTTCTTGTGGAGGTCGAGCATCCGCTCTACCAGTAGCACGATTTCGTCGTGTCGTGCTACGTCGTCGGGGTTGTTTGGGTCAATGGTGCGAATGGGGATAGTTTGAGTATAAATACGTTGGAGTAGTAATCTACCACCCTTATTCACATCACCTAAACAAGAGCAAGTACACATCAGGAACAGCCAAACTAGCTTTGAGTTCAAAAGTCCTAGTAGGTATTTATCATCCAAGGCTATCATAAATATAGTTTTGTTCGTATGGTAGGGCTGTTCATCAAGTGTAAAACGACTCTCCTTAGCAATCTCAGGCCATACTATTTTCGGTTTCTCGAAGTCGGCGTAGTAAGCACAGGCACGTAGCTCCCACCAGTGATTACCCTTATCCCATCGCTTTTTTAGCTGACTTTCGTACTGCTTCAGATGATTGAATATCGCCGGATATTCCTTAATCGCTATGCCAATCTTGGTGAGAATCAGATACTTACCGTCGTAGTTAATCCTGTAACTACGAACATCATTGCCAACAACAAATGACTTGATAATCTCTGCTGACTTTGGGTCTTCAGCAATCAACTCATTCTTCTTTGCTTCATCAATGATAAACGCTTCATTGAAGCCAGTTAAAATGCCTCGGCGAATGCTGTTTGAGGCATAACTACTTAGTGGTATACCAACTTTTTGCATCTTCTCAATAATTGCCTGCTGCTCTGACCTGACCAGTGTAAAGCCGGATTCACTCATCGTACCAGCTTCTAACTCATAAGCAATATCCTTAACCTCGGCTGATAGGGAGGAAAAGTCAAGCCGCTTTATCGGCGCATACAACGGCTTCCTCTTTGCCTTTTCTTTGCTAATGACAATAACCAGCGGGAAGGTCGCCGCTTCTTTGAAGACGGGCAGTTCTCCGAAATCAACCAACTGTTCTATCTGATACTGCTTAACATACTTGCGGAGTTTCTCCCCATACCGCGCACGCATCCACTTGTTAGAAACGATATAGCTAAAACGCCCCTTATCACCCAACAGACGCAGGGCTTTCTCTATAAAGAGGACATAAAGGTCGGCGGTAGCGACATAGGCTTCGTAATGGCTGGAGAAATACTCCTTCTGCCCACCCAATAGCTCCTGGCGAACATACGGCGGGTTGCCAATCACCGCATCGAAGCCGCCCTGGGTCTGGGTAGCCTCCTCCACAGAGACGATGGCTGAATCGAGATACGGTTCAATCCTGCTGCGAAACCTTTCCAGTTCCGCAAGGGGCTGAAGCCCCTTGTCTAATGGACCGTCCGCGCAAGGTGTTGAGACAAGGGGTTTTAACCCCTTGCTGCTTTCCTCAATGGGCGGTCGCCCCTTGTCTAATGGGTCATCCGCGCAAGGTGTAGAGACAAGGGGTTTTAACCCCTTGCTGCTTTCCGCAGTGGCGTGTTTTAGGTGATTGTTTTTGATATAGGTATAGATGTTACCAAGTGCTTCTTCATCCCGTACTGCCTTGCGATTGAACTTCTGCGCCCAGACGTGCTGTCCCTTTGTCCATCCCCTGGCTTCGGCAAAGACCTTGGCACTGCTTCCCTTAATTTTCCGCACATATTCATTCAATTCCTTTTCATTTCGAGCTGCTATCAGCATGTGTACGTGGTCTGGTAAAACATTCCAGGTTACAACGGGAATGTTGCTATTTTTACAAACTTCCGCAATGTGTTTAGCGATAGTGAGTTGATCATCCGGGGTAAACACAACAGGATCATCGCGCTTCACGCCATATACAACCATTCGCTCGGAAACTCTTGAATTATGGGTAACAAAGGTAACGAACCAGAGATTGCGGGATTTCTTCTTCATTATCTCCGCAAAGCCGTTCGGTCCGTCCCAGTCAAAGGCGTTCACCCGATGCCGCACCTCGTCATCGGCAAAGAGATCCCCCTGATCCTGCGTGTAGAAGTCGCTACCAATCAGCGAGTTACCACACTTGATGTTGGCGGAGAGGTCGGGCAGCAGTGCCTCGTGCGCCATCTCCATCTGGTGAGGAGCCTCCTCTAGCAGCCAGAGGCAGAGGGATAGCTGCGTTACCTCGACGGCGTTCTGGTCTATGTCCACACCGTGGAGGTGCCGCAGGACGATGGTGCGCCGCTCGTCGTAGCTCAGCTTCCGCCCGTACTTCTGCTGATACCAGCCGTCGAGCCACCGCGCCGCCCCGATGAGGAAAGAGCCGGAGCCACAGGCGGGATCGAGGACTTTATATTTAGCTACTGTTGTCTCGGACTTGTCAGCAAAGAGCGGACCGAGGGTGTTCTCGACTATGTAATCAACAATGTAGCTGGGGGTGTAATAGACCCCGCCGGCCTTGCGGACTTCGGGCTTCGCCTCGATCTTCACCCGCCGCGCCGGGGTGATGCGCACCGTGGAGCCGAGGAACTTCTCGTAGGCCTTGCCGATGATCTCTACAGGCATGGCGGCGAAGTTATAGACGGAGTCCGGGTCGGCAAGCTCTTTGACGACCTTGCGCAGCTTCTCTGGATCGAGGTCGAGGCTGTCCACCTCGTGCCACTTGAAGAAGCGGCTGTTGAAGGTCGGCTCCAGCCTGTTGACGTGATCGGAGAGCTGCTGCCCGGGATCGTTTGCCTGAGCAATGCGATGCAGCCAGCCGCCACGCTCGCCATAGCCCCGGTCTTCGAGGATGCGGATCAGCAGTAGACGGTCGAGAACCCGCTGGGAGTACTCGCTGAGATCCCAGTTGTGGCGGAGAGCGTCGTTGCCGACCAGCGCCTTGGCGATCAACTCCCGATAGCGTTCAAGGTCTTTGAGGAAGGCTTCATCCGGTGGCAGGGAGAGCTTGGCTGTGGTGGCGTAGGCACGGAGGCGACCCCGCAGGACGGCATCACGAGAGAAGTAGGAGTTGATTTTATCCCACTGCTCAATGTACTCCTCGCTGCTAAAGCAAAGTTCGGGAACGCGGAAACGCTGGGTGTTCTGCTTGTCAGGGCGGGTGGAGGTCTTATAGACCTCCCAGTTGGTGAAGTTGGTGAGGATGCCCACGGGGACGGTTTCGAGGTTCCAGCCGTAACGCAGCACCTGGAAAACGGCATCGTTGTCATGCTCGATGTTGACCTTGGGTGCCTTCGCCTCGATGACGACCACCGGACGACCCCGGTCGTCGTAGAGGATATAGTCGGTGCGCTTCTTTCCGGCGGAGGTATCGACAGACTGCTCCCGGCGAACCTGCCGGGGGTCAGTAACGTCCCAGCCGAGGAGTTCGAGGAGAGGGTCAATCAGACCGGAGCGGGTGTCGGTCTCGTTGGGGTCGTAAGCGGAGCGATTGTCGTTGTAGGTGCTGAGTAGCTTTTGAAGGTTATTATTCATCGTTTTCTCACTGTTTCGATTGAGGTTGTCAGAAGCAACCCGAACAGCTTAACAGATAGCCGCGACATTGACTACTCCCCCGGTGGCGAGTCTTGACTTAACCCCGTCGGGAACTTAGACTCCGCCCTCTTCTTTGCCACCTTGCCATAGCTAAAATACCGGAGATAAAATGAGCCAGCTTCGTGTTCGTTTCGCCCCCAGCCCCACCGGACACCTCCACGTGGGACACGTCCGCACCGCACTGTACAACTACCTCCTCGCCCAGGGAGACGACGACGGTGCCTACATCCTGCGGATTGAGGACACCGACGCCAATCGCTCCACGCCGGAGTCTCGCGCGGCGATTGAGGAGGCTCTGCGCTGGCTGGGTCTGGACTGGGACGAAGGTCCGGAGAAGGGCGGCGACTACGGTCCCTACGTCCAGAGCGAGCGTTACGACAGCTTTCGCCAGGCGGCGCGCGGGCTGATGGAAAGCGGCGCGGCCTACCCCTGCTTCTGCACGAAGGAAGAGCTTGATGTCGAGCGTGAAGAGGCGCAGAAGGCAAAGCAGGCGTATCGCTACTCCGGCAAGTGCTTCCGCCTGACCCCGGAGGAACGGCAGGCAAGGCTGGAGGCTGGCGAACCTTACGT
>Ga0190344_1000124_pt1 | contig 49749 bp, 46 predicted proteins | sample 48721323_MG_FD_161662 | JGI IMG/M metagenome (GOLD analysis project Ga0190344, IMG submission 161662) | Hydrothermal vent microbial mat bacterial communities from Southern Trench, Guaymas Basin, Mexico - 4872-13-2-3_MG | ecosystem: Environmental > Aquatic > Marine > Hydrothermal vents >... | reverse complement strand
GTCTGACGTAGCTCGACCAGGGGGCGATGTTATCCCGCACATCGGTGGCACCCACGGTAATCACGCAGGGAACATCGCCGGGCGTACGGGTGTTGTCCGGGACGGGAAAGTCTTCGTCGCCACCTTCATTACCAGAGGCGGCGACAATCACCACTCCAAGGTCAACGATGTTCTCGCAAAGCTCCCGCCAGCGGGTTTGATTGCTGGTCTGGCTCTGCCTCCAGCCGAAGCTGCAACTGATGACATCGGCACCCATCTCCGCCGCGTACTCCATCCCATCCCAGACGATGTACTCGGTGCTGCGCTCATCGTCGGAGAAGGTTTTTACCGACATCAACAGAGCGTCGGGAGCCACTCCGGTCTGGGTTCCGTTGGTTCCATCGCCAAGGGCGGTGCCAGCGGTGTGGCTGCCATGATTTCCCTCATCGCCCCGGATGGTGTTGTTGTGCGACCAGAAGTCCCAGCCGTAGATGTCGTCAATATGCCCGTTATCATCGTCGTCAATCCCGTTATCCGGAACCTCACCAGGATTGACCCAGGCGTGGTCGGCGAGATCGGGATGCTCGATGTCGCAACCGTCATCCACAATCGCAACCACCACTCCACTGCCGGTATATCCGAGGTCGTTCCAGACGGTTTCCGCACCGATGATGTCCACGCCCCAGACCAAGTCAGCGGTTTCGCTAACCCCGCAAAGGGCATCAGCAGAGTCGTAAGAGAGAGCAACCTCTTCAACGCCGGGCTGCTCGGAAAGGACGCGGATAATCTCTGTATCGGCTCTAAGGGCAACAGCGTTGAGCAGGGTCAGGGAGCGAATGTCCTCCGCTCGCCCCTCAAGGGCAGGCTGGTGGAGTAGCGACCGCAGCGGAGCCTGGCTTCGCTCCGCCAGTTCGTGAAGGGCAGAAAGGCGCAGCTCCCGCCGCTGGTCTTTGCTCAGGCTCAGAGCCATTCCGAAGTCCGCAGCAAGAACCTCTGCCGGGCGTTCCGCCATAAAGACCACCACGGAGAGCAGCCCGTCGGGCTGGGCGAGCAGTTCCTGCTCCAGCTCCGGCGAAAGGGTTCCGGCAAGAGCCAGACTGGCGATGAGGAGAAGAAAGATTGTGAATCGCATCAGGATTCCTCGGATGAGATTGGTTACCTGTAAAGGGTGTAAAACTCTGGGAGCTGGCTGAAAAGAACATGTGCGGCATGGTTTTGACTTTAAGACAAGGGGTTTCAACCCCTTGTGGAAGCTGAGATAGACACCAAATCTGCAAGGGGCTGAAGCCCCTTGTTTCGGACAAGCGTAATCAAGACTTCTTCAAAAGTCTCCGTCTATCATTGTAACCGCGATACTGTGATGCAACGCACCGCGTTGCTGGCTTCACTTTTGCCGACTTTTCAGAATCTCCCCGCCCAGTCGGGTGGCAAGCTCTACGGCGCGAGGGCAGTTTTTGTCGAAGAGCCCCAGCTCGCTGGCTCGCTCCCGACCGCCGGGCTGACTCAGGTTCTCCCCCAGGATGTCGGTGCAACTGCTCGAACCAACCGCCGCCCGGAAACCCTCGGTCAGCCGCTGGATTTCGGTGTAGAGAGTCTGTTTAGCGATGCTGTCGCCGGGTCTGCGCTGATGTCTGGTCAACCCCAGAGCCAGAATCGCCCCGCTGAGTGCCCCACAGGTCAGATCGGAATTGCCAACTCCACCACCAAAAGCGGTGGCAACGGCACCGTAATCCTCCGGGTTCAACTTAGCCGCTTCGAGGAGGGCTGTCAAGACCGCTTCGGCACAGTTATTGCCGTGTCCGAAGAGAGACCCCGCCCGCTCAATGGCTTTCTCAATGCTGGCATCCACGGGCAGACTCCTTAGTGTTAGCTCCTACTCTCCGAGGGTCGGGGTGAGGGGTCCGTTGCCGGATAGGTTAGCTCCAGCAGCCAACGGGAGCGGCAGCGCAGTGCGCTGCACCACAGGACCGGGCTTTGCCCGGAAACCTTGATATTGTCCGCTCCCTTCGTTCGCTACTCGATGATAAATATGGAGTAACCAACGGGAACGTATTCGTGGGGATAAGCGTTATCTGTCCTTTGGGAACAGCCGCGAAGTGTGATGCAATGCACCGCGTTACTTAGTGGTGGATTAGTGCCAGGTCGGTCTCGAAGTTGAACTCGTCGTCTCGACCTTCCTCATGGCAGACGGTGCAGGTCTCGGCGGTGATTTGCGCTGGCATGGTGCGGCGGGGATGTCCGGCGGGGGTGTCGTGGCAGGTTACGCAGCCGACATCGGCAAGCCCCGGGGTTCGCTCCATGCTGGCGAAGCCTCCGTCCTCCGGGAAGCCGACGGTGTGGCAGGCGAGGCACTCCATGTTGATATGCTCGCCCCGTTCTTCGAGGGCGGCGTAGGCCCCGGCGTGGTCGGATTCCTTCCAGGCGTAGTATTCATCACGGTGGCAACGCCCGCACTGCTCGTTGGTGTCCCACCGTTTCTCGCCACGGGGCTGGTAGTCGTTGGCAAGCCAGGCGCGGTAGCGCGACTCCTCGTACGCCTGAACGAGGGCGCGGATTCCGGCATCCCGACCGGTCAGGTCGCTATCCACCGGAGTAAGCTCGAAGTTGACCAGCGAACCGCGATCCTCCGCCGCCAGGCTAAGCTGCGCCAGCCCGACGTAGCGACCGAGCCGCCCCGCCCAGACGATCGGCACGCCTTCGCCCAGCTCCACCTGCTTGCGCAGCAGCCCGGAGTGTCCCCCGACAATCAGGTCCAGCCGGGGGAAGCTGTGTGCCGCCTCGACCTCGCCGGGAATCCCCAGATGAGAGAGGAGAATCAGCACCTCGCAGCCCGCTGCCTCCAGCTCATCCAGAGTCTCGCCGAGGGCGATCTGCCAGTCGGTCAGGCGATAGCCCTCAAAGGAGCCAAGCTCGTGGTTCTGCGGCGAGATTACCGAGGTTATGCCGATCTTCACTCCGCTCTGCTCGAAGATTTTATAGGCAGGCAGAGCGGGGGAGGAGTCGTCCAGCGGCTCCAGATTGGCACAGCCGATGGGCAGTTCGCTCAGAAGCTCGCGGTTGGTAGTTGATTGCCCTGCGGGGAAATCCTGCTCACCGAGGGCGATGAAGTCGAAGTCGGTCATTCCGTAGGCGCGGAGTACGACCTCGCTGTGGGCTTCGTCGTTGTGGAGCGGCAGGAAGTCGCCGCTGTCGAGGAGGAGCAGCTCCGGGTACTCTTCGCGCAGAAGTTCGATGACGCTGGCTCTTTCCGCCAGTCCGCCGAGGATGGTCCCCGGTCAGTCGCAGGCGGCAAGCTCGCCGTGAACCGTCGCGGAGAGTGCCAGGGTCAGGGTTTCGTCGTGCCGGGGAGCGGCTCCGACAAAGACAGCGACCAGCAGCAGAGCCATCGCCAGAATAAGCAGCAGTCGTTTGGTCATCGGGTCAGGTTTCCTTGTTGAGTTGAGGTTGCTTCAAAAATCTTGTCGATATCCAGCGGCTCACCATTACAGGCTAACTGCGCCGCTTTCTCTAAAAGTTTGGCTCGGGATTGAAGGAATCTATCGTAATCTTCCCGTACTTTAACTCGCCTATCGTCGTCCGACATTCCCTCATATCCGACATTCAGTTCATCGTATGGTATCAGGTGGCTTCTCAGACGACGGCGTAATTCCGCTTCGCCAAGAGTTCCATTGTCCGCCCGTTCCTTCAGGTAAGCCAGGGGATCTTTGTTGGAAATTGTTCGGTTTGTTCGCCAGGTAATCAAGGCACAGTTAAGCGAAAGTTGTATTCTATCCCGTGGTACTTCGGCATCAGCCAGCAGTGCTTTGGGAAATAGGTGATGGTACTCACGAGAGGGGATGGTATCAGCAGTGGCAGGTCTCCCATCCGCCAAGTCTAATGCTCCGCATTTAATCTGTAGAGCCAGTAATCCTCGCCCAAGAATTGTTTTATTCCTGGGCCAAGGTGCTCTCAGTATTTGCTCTTTTACCGGGGAACTGTACCAGTCCTTGTTAAAAATAGGAGCGTTCTTCTTATCGTCCTTTTCCAATAAGGTGTCTCTTAGACCACGATAGTCCTGTAATGCTTTTGAGGCAGATGCCTGCTCGTATCGCTCTGTGAGGAAGGATAGCCAAAGATACTTCTGTAGCAGGTGTCGTGAATTTCCGAGCTTGTCCGGTTGCCTTGGAAGCTGCTCCCACAGGGCAGCGATAACCGAGGTAGGCGGCTTGCTCGGTAGGCGTAAGGCATCAAAGATGCTCTCCTCACGCAACAGAGTGGTCATCCGTTTTATGCCGCCAGTAACAACTACCCATTCTTCAATCAGCTTAGTGAAGTCAATGCCGTGATAGCCTGCCTGACCGGGTACTCTGTTTTGCCTCAGTGCTACCACATCCAGCACTAGATTAGGAAGAACGTTGTATGAAGATACGTAAGGCACTTCACTCTTTAACCGTTCTACATGGTCTCTAATCGATTTACCAGTTTCACCCTCCACTAATGCGACAATAATCTCGTATGGTTTGAGCTTCACTGAGCTTGTGTTTAGCTTAACGAATACGTCAAGAGCAATCTCTTTGGGTGTTGTAACGGGCAATGAAAGGAGGGGTAGGTTAAAGTTACTAATACTGTTACGGAGAGTACTAATTTTATCGAATAGAGCATCTTTCTTTTCCTGATCCTCATCAATAGCCGAGGATATCCATTGGCGGATTTTGGGCGTAATATCACTTGGCTGTAATAGGTCTACGGGAATCTTTCTGCGTAGCCAGCAATGCTTAGGACTATCCACCCATAGTGGATAGAGGCGGTCGGAATTTCTCTTATAGTATCGTCGCCTACTAGAAACAACCGGTCGTTCCATGCCCTCGTTGTGCGGGTCATCCTCAAACTCAACCAGATAAACTCGATCGTTATATTTGTTGTGCAAACTACACCAAAGAGAGGTTAGTCGTTGCTGACCGTCCAACAGCTGTTCCGTAATCCGTTCACCAGAATCCGGTGCTCCCATCATTATACGACTTGCAAACTTTTCTTTATTACCGACCGCCAGAATAAGTGCCGCTCCTGCGGGCAAGCCTCGAAGAACAGTAGTCAAGAGTTCGGCAATTTTATAATGATCCCAAACAACTTCTCGCTGAAACCGTGGCAAGGTAATCTGTCTTGTGCGAATACGAGTAAACCAATCCGGTAGAAATCGGTTATGTACTTCCATAGTTTTTACCCCAGGAAAGTTTCAATAGCTTAAGTTATGTTTCCAGCCTGCTCAGGAACTCCGCTTCGTCAATCGTTTCTACGCCAAGGTCGGTGGTTTTGGCGAGCTTGCTGCCAGCGTCGAATCTAACTCTCATCAGAGGGTCGTCCGAGCAGCCAGCCAGTCATATCATCTTCTGTAATGCCGATAGACCAGACCTGTCCGTCAAGCTCATAAGCCTGATAGCGCATGTAAGATCCGACGGGAACCTCATAGATAGCTTCGCCACCGGGGTGATTATACAGCTCAAAGGAGCGATAGACCTCCTCAGTCTGCCATTCATACCGCCACTCGTCTTCCAAAGGGATTGGTCCGCCTGCCAAATCTAACGGGTACTTTATCACATCTGAAAAATAATACTCTGCCCCATAGAGATTGTCGGCGGGGCAGTCGAGTACGTAGCAACCAGCTTCGTCAAGAAGCTTTAGCCGCATGGTTGATGTGTAACTGCGGCAATCATCAAGGTAGTTTGGCGGAGTGAGGGTGTGGGTAACAGTATTCCAGGTACTCAATTCTTTTGTTGTGGTTAGTAGTGGCAGGTTAGAGCAATCCTCGAATGACGCTAGGTCAAGATCGAAGGGCATTGTAACGGTAAGCAGCAACTTGGCACCATCGGTTGTGAATGTGAATCGATTATCCCACTGCCAGCCCCAATAATGATAGTTACCACCATCACCGTAATAGAACGATACATCTAGATAATCCGTATAGAAAAGAATCGAGCGCAGACCGTCATCCTCAAGACTAAACCACTGCCAAACCCGCTGATCCGGATCCGCCCGTCCCCATGATCTGCATGCCGGAAAATGACTGTAGTTTAGCCCAATGTCCACCCGACCATCACTGTTGACGTCGGCAAAGTCAAACTCATAGAACGTACACCAGCCTCGATCGTCGTCCGAACTCAACTCTTCGGAAGCCGTCGGTTCCGTCAGCCTGGCTATATCTATTTCACCCAGGCGATGAGTCAGCCGCCGTGAACCGTTAATAACCAACTCTACGGGAAGGAAGTAGCGGTAGTTTCGACCATACATATTGTCAACCATGCCCAGCTTCAACTCACCCAGCCGAGCGGTTATTGTCTCGGTAGAGCCATCGCCATCGAGGTCAAACCCAGCGGATAACTCCTCCTGCCCAAAGTCGTGCTGAAAACGAAGATAAGTGGTATCAGGTATCGTTACTCCTGTTTCGTCGTAATAAGAATCAAGTCGAACCGCCGCCAGATAACCCCGTTGACCTTCTGATACTACCTCTGCCCATAGATATTTATCATCTGAATACATCTCATAATCCACTGCCCAGCGGATAAGCTCTACCATATCACCCTGATGGAGCAGACCAATCTTCTCGCCCTCTGTACTCGGTGCATCACGCAGATTGAGCGCGTCCGCAACCACATAGGCGTAAATCGGCTCCGCTGAGATAAGTGGCGCGGACTCGAAGGTTTCAACAATATCCTCAAAGAAACCAAAAGCCAGGGTGCTTAACAGTAACAGCACGATCACCAGAGTTTTCTTCACTTCTACTCCTTATGTTTCCAGCCTGCGGAGGAACTCGGCTTCGTCTATCGTTTCTACGCCGAGGTCGGTGGCTTTGGCGAGCTTGCTGCCAGCGTCGGAGCCGACGACGACGAAGCTGGTCTTCTTCGAGACGCTGCCGGTAACCTTCGCCCCGGCATCCTTTGCCAGCGCGGTCAGTTCACCGCGCGGTCGGCTGAGGCTTCCGGTGAAGACGATGGTCAGTCCGTCGAGGGGACGGGGCTGGTGTACCGGATGGGTCTCTTCGAGGGGGTTGATGCCCAGAGAGAGCAGTCGCTCGACCAGGTGGCGATTGGCGGGAGTAGCAAAGTAGTTCCGCACCGCCTGGGTTACCGTGGGACCGATTCCGGCGATGGAGGTCAGCTCCTCCTCGGTAGCGTTCATCAGTTTTTCAACGGAGCCGAAGCGATGCGCCAGTGCCGAGGCGGTGGTGCGACCGATCTGGGGCAGTCCCAGGGCGAAGATCAATCGCTCCAGAGAGGCATCCCTGCTCTGGTTGATGGCTTTGATCAGGTTTAGTGCCGATTTTTCGGCGAAGCCGTCCAGCTCCTCAACCTGCTCGAAGACCAGGCGGTAGAGGTCCGGCGGATTGCGAACCAGCTCTGACTTGAGCAGCTTGTCAACCACCTTACCGCCCAGACCCTCGATGTTCATGGCGTCCCGGCTGGCGTAGTGCGTCAGCCGCTGGCGCACCTGCGCCGGACAGTCGGCGTTCAGGCAGCGCAGCGCGACCTCGTCGGGCAGCCGCACCACCGGAGTATCGCAGGAGGGGCAACGGCTCGGCATGGTAAAGGGCTTTTCGTAGCCGTGTCGCGTTTCTTCGATAGGGCGAACAACCTCTGGAATGACGTCGCCAGCGCGGTGAATCTCCACCTTATCGCCGATCATTACGCCGAGTCGTTTGACCTCGTCGGCGTTGTGGAGGCTGGCACTGCTCACCGTTACTCCACCCACGGGAACCGGGTCGAGAAGAGCCACCGGAGTCAGCACTCCGGTTCTGCCCACGGAGATGATGATGTCCCGGAGCTTCGTAATCGCCGTCTCCGGGGGGAACTTCCAGGCAACAGCCCAGCGGGGGCTGCGTGCCGTAGTGCCAAGCTCGTCATGGAGATCGAAGCGGTTGACCTTCACCACCATGCCGTCAACCTCGAAGGGAAGGATCTGCCGCTTCTCGTTAAGCTTTCGGTACTGTTTCTGTAGCTCCAGGATGTCCTTCGGCGCGCGAATCCACTTCCATGCCACCGGCAGTCCCCAGGAGACCAACCCGCGGAGCGCGTCCAGCTGATTGGTGTAGCCGAACTTCGTCGCTTCGGGCAGATGGTAGGAATAGAAGGAAAGCGAGCGTTGGGCGGTTATCCGGGAGTCGAGCTGACGCAGCGAACCGGCAGCGGCATTGCGTGGATTGGCGAAGGGTTTCTTCCCGGCTTCCTCCTGTTTCTCGTTGAGGTTGCGGAAGTCCGCCTTTGTCATATAGACCTCGCCATTGACGACGATGGTCTGGTCGGGAGCCGAGCTATTCAACCGCAGGGGGATCGCCCGGATCGTTTTGATGTTGTGGAGGATACCCTCGCCGACCGTGCCATCGCCCCGGGTGGAGGCAGCGACAAGGAGGCGATTTGTATAGACCAGCTCCACCGCCAGACCGTCGAACTTCGGCTCGCAGATGAACTCCAGCTCGCCTTCCAGGTCGGGCAGTCGCTCGACCAGCCGACTGCGCCAGGTGGTGAACTCGCCAATGGTCTGGATGTTGCTCAGGGAGAGCATCTTCGCCTGATGCTGTACCTCAGGAAAGCTGCCCGACGGCGGCGCGCCGACCCGCTGGCTGGGAGAATCCGGTACTACCAGCTCCGGATGATTCCCCTCCAGAGCCACCAGCTCCCGCATCAGCTCGTCGTAAGCGGTGTCGGTGAGGGTGGGGTCGTCGAGGATGTAGTAGCGATGGTCCGCTTCGTTAAGCTCACGACAGAGCGTCCGGTGTCTTTTTCGATAATCAAACATTGCGACTAATTCCCACAGTCTGTTCTGTTACATTTTTTAGAAAGACGAGTTAGCCCCAAATATGCCAGAGCGGTTGCCAGAATCTGAATCTCGATGAAGAAGAGCCAGAGCAGGGACCAGCCGGTAATGATTTCGATTGGAGGCAGGTCCAGCATCGCCGAGGCTCCCAGCAGCGGCAGGATGTTTACCACCAGCCAGAGTATGGCTCCGAAGGAAAGTCCCTTGAGCCAGACATTCCCCGGCAGGCGGTCGTGAGACTGAGCGTAGAGAAACCCCGCCACCACGGATTCGAGGAGGATGAAGGCGGCGAAGATGAGAATGTCGGAGCCAGCCAGGGGCTTGAAGAGGTCGGGCATGAGGTCGGTCAGTCGAGGACCGATGTTGAAGGCACCACGCAAAAGGAGCTGCACGAGAAGCCCCGTCAAGCCACCAACCAAACCCGCCAACGCGCCCCGCCTGCCCACGCCCTTCATAGTTCACCTTCCCGCATTTCCAAAATCTCTCCCTCAAGGGAAACCACGGCGGTGAGCATCGTGAGCTGTTCACCGTTATCGCTATTGCCGCTGGCGGTCAGACTTACCAACCAGTTCGAGGAGCTTCCATCAAGGTAGTAGCTTTCGCTGAGTGGCTCAGCACCCTCGAAGAAGCCGATCTCGGCGGAGTCCCGGAGCAGGGCAAGCACAGCGGAGCTGTCGCTAAGAGATTCCTGTTCCAGCGGTATTACTGAAAAATCCGCCGGGGCTGGCTCTGGCTCGCCCGGGGTGATTAGCCCGTCCCGACTCAGGGTAAGGTCGAGTAGCTGGTGATCCTCAGCGGAGTAGAAGCGGTAGCTCCAGTTGGTACAGAGACCACCGAAGGTTTGCACCTCCACCGTGGAGCCGGAGATTTCAAAGAGCCGGGCAGTGGGGAGCAGCTCCCCGGCGGCGGCAAGCACTTCGTCCAACCGTTCCAGAGCCGAGACTCCTCGCGGCGCCAGCTGACCCGCCTCTTCCTCGGCGCAGCCGAAAAGCAATAGTCCGACAACAATCAGCAGAAGTGAGAACCTCCTACTCATCGGCGGTCTTCTCTGCCAAACGGGTGATCAGCTCGCGGTAACTATCGGTCAGCTCAACTCCCCGGCGAGCCATCATCCGCTCTGCCACCTTCAGAGCCTGGTCAAGGCGATAAGGAGCCAGCTTTCCGCCACCGCCCCAGCTAAAGGCGGGGATGTACTCGCCCAGTACCGGCCAGTCGTAGAGGTTCGTAAAGCAGTCGATGGAGACCCCGGTGCCGATGAGCGTGCCGATGCCGAGCTGGACATGGTCGCCGATGAAGCAGCCGACCTTCATCAGCCCGCTGTCAACACGCCCGGCGGGGGTAAAGACCCGCACCGCGCCGTAGGTATTCTTGAGGTCGGAGTTGGTTACGCCAGCCCCCAGATTGACCCACTCGCCGACGTAGGCATGACCGAGAAAGCCGTAGTGGTGTTTGTTGACGTGGTCAGAGAGGATGGATTCCTCCACCTCACCGCCAACCCGACAGTTGTAGCCGAGGCTGGTTCCGGGGCGAAGCTGGGCAGAATCCACCAGAGTCTTCCCGCCGATGTAGCAGGGACCCTCGATGCGGGACGGACCCCGCAGGTCGGCCCCTCTGGCGATGATGATCGGTCCATCCACCGTGGAGAAGACGATCTGCTCCTCGATACTGGCACCGGATTCGATGAACAGCTTATCGGCATCACCGACTACCGGGGGACGCAGCCGGATTCGCTTGTGAGTCTTTACATACTGCGGAAAGGCGGCGGTAATGGCATCGCCGTTGGCGGCGACCATCTCCCAGGGGCGATGGAAGAGCAGCTTCTCCGCTTGGTTCTTCGTTAATTGAGCGGCGAACTTTCTCTGTTTATAGAGATTAGTGGCAAATCCGGCTTGATGAGGTGATATCTGCTTTAGTCGTGAAAGCTCCTCACCCTCCAGAATCGCCCAGACCAGCCGGGGCTTGCCATCGGGGTCAATCTCAAAGCGTTCCCGCGCCTTCCCCACCCTAACCTCAGCGGCGACTTCGACAGGTTCCCGAACCATCCCGTTGACCAGCAGCAGCGGTTCCTCACTGGCGGTTGACAGGTCGAAGGGTGGTTCATTACCCTCAGCGACCAGCTCCGTTAGCTCCTGTCGGGGCAGGAACTCCGCCTCAGGAAAAGCGTCGATGAGACGGTCGAGGAGCTTGCCGATGCCGAAGCTCAGTCGCCAGACCGGACGCAAATCAACCAGGGGGCGCAGCTCGCCCCAGTGTTCATCCTCGAAGATGACAACCTTCAACGGGTACTCCTTGATGGATTACAAGTTCTGTTTCATAGGCGGCACTGTAGGGGCGAATCTTGTATTCGCCCTCGTTAGAACTACGGTTGGCGACTATCGCCGTTTAGCCCCTTGCAGGCTCGGAGCGTACCCTGATTACCGCAAGGGGTTGAAACCCCTTGTCTAAACGTCAAAACCTTGCAACCGCTTCTTTGCGGCGGGCATTAAAATGCCCGCCCTACATTGTCGTCGTGAAAGTCGGAAAGAAGGTCGCGACCAGCGGGAGCGGTAAAACGCGGGAGTAACGGTTATCCAACCATCTTTGTACTCGCGGGTCTGTGATGCAACGCACCGCGTTGCTATTGGACGATTTGGCAGGCGGAGATCCAAGCGTCGCCGTAGCCGGAGGAGCGTGCCTGGCTCCGCAGGCTTTCGGCCTCCATCCGGGTGGCGCAGTTGCCGACGCGGACCTTCCAGTAGCCGCCTTCGTAGCTGATGTAGGCGGGCGCGCCGAGAAGAGCTTCGGCTTCACCGGCGACACGCTGTGCGGCTTCCTCGGTGGAGGAGGCGACGAGTTGAATCCGGTAACCGTCCGCCGTGGTGGTCGGGGTAACGTAGGTCGTGTCTTCGGGGATGGTGAAGGTTACGACCTCGCCTTCATCCACGGTGTCGGCCTCGGTGATGATCTCGCCTTCGATCACGGTATCGTTGATGACCTCGTCGTCGCCATTTTCAGGCTGGCAACCGACAAAGACGGTCAGCAGAGCGAATAGGGCGAGGGCGATCAGCAGTCGTTTCTTCATGTTTTCTCCAAGTCGTTGGATTCCGTGGATTACCACAGCGGGTCGGTTACAGTTTCGAGTTTCACCAATTATAGTCCAGCTGGTCAGCTCCGGCAAGGCTCTTGCCGTGCAGTAATCCATTCCTGATACTCCGTTGGGCTGAGTTGAGTTCCCGTCCCGCTTGCAACCATTGGTCGTTGCCGTTACAATGCTTTCGGAGATCATTCTCTTTGTAAAAGGAGTCAAAATGCGCAGAGGAAAACTCACCCTGCTGGTGTTTGTGTCGCTGTTACTGTTTATCGCCTGTGAACCGACAACAGAGCTGATCCCGGCATGGTCAGCAACCAGCCTGCCCGGCGGTCCGGCTAGCCGACTGACCGATATCGACGCAACCTCCGCTGATCGGGTAATCGTGGTTGGTGATGATGGTGAAGCCTGGATAAACGACGGCTACGGCTGGGACAACGCCGCTTCCGGGCTGGCGGTTGACTTTACCGGAGTTGCCCTTTGGGGTAGCCGTGCCTGGGTCTGCGGAGTTGACGGCGCGGACAAGGGCTGGATTTACGAGTACGACCTCGCCGGTAACTGGACGAATCACGACCTCGGCAGTAACGTCGCCTGGCTTGCCGGGGTTGACTCCGCTGAGAACCTCTCCGCTGCCGTCGGTTCCGAGGGGCAGATCTGGCTTAATCAGGGCGGCGGCTGGTCGCTCTATTACGAAGACACCGCCTACCTCTGGCGGGCGGTCAATGTATCCAGCAGCGGGGTTATCCTTGTCGTTGGAGTCGAGCTTGCCAGCGGTGAAGGCTGCTACGCTCTCTTCTCTCCGCCGGACACCCCGGCTCCGGTAACCATCTCCACTCTGGAGCGACTGGAGGATGGTCAGCTCACCGACGACGATACCGCCTGGCTCGTTGATCGTAATGGCATCCTTGCCCAGCTCGACCATGGAGTTTCGACCCAGAAGGCGACCCTCGGCTTCATCGCTCGTGGACTGTCGGCGATTGACAATGCCACCTGCTGGGTCTGCGGAATGGGCGGCAGCATCGCCCGCTACTCCAATGGACAGGTGAAGAGCTTTACTATCAACAGCAGCGAGGCATTTGAGTCGGTCATCCTCACCTCGGCGGAGGAAGGCTTCCTCGCCGCCCAAACCCAGGTGTTTACATACCGCTAGGCAGTGCCAAGCGTTGCATCTAGCCGCATTTGTTGAGGGCACGGCATGCCGTGTACCTACTTTCCGAGAATACAATCATGTCTAACTCCCTAACCATCAATGTTGACTACCCCCGCGCCGCGGGCTGGCCTCACGCCGGGGAGCTTGTCCACCTGAGCGAGCTTCCCCGACCAGCGGGGCGGAGCCTCTATCGCGTCCTGCGTGGTGCCGCCGGTCAGCCCCATTATCGGCGAATCTACCTGGTCTGCTACAACCGCAACACCGTGGGAAGACGACTCGCCAACGCCGCCCTGCGGATGGCGGAGGAGGTCTGGCTGGTTCCTCAGGTGCAGGCGGTGGGACGGTTGACGAAGGCTGGCTCGCTCTGGCGGCTGCCCAAGTTGGGGCGAGTGCTGCCGCTGCTGGCGGCACGAGCCTTCAGGCGAGCGGTGCTTGCCAGTCCGCCAAAGGGAACCGAACGACCCTGCGGCGGAATCCTCTTCCTGCCCCACGGCTATCACCCGACCACCGGCGGTATCGAGACCTGGATGACCAGCGCCGCCGAGGGGATTCACAAAGCCGGAGTGCCGATTCGGGTACTCGACCAGCATCGCTTCGGCTGGCGGAGCCACGACGCTGCCTCCCCGGTACCGATTGAGCGAATCTTCTCCGGACCACGGGATCGCCTGAGCGAGGTTGTTCAGCTGGCAAAGCGTGCCGGAGCGGCAACGGCTCTGCTCCCCGGTAAGCTGCCCTCCCATAAGGTGTTAGAGATGGTCAGCGGTTTCCTGAGCGGGCAGTACCTCCCCGGAGTCTGCGCCTTCCTCTCTTTCTATGAAACCGCCTGCCGAGCGATTGCCGCTGGCAAGCCGGAATCGCTCCACACCGGAATCGCCAACCCCGAAGGTCCGCTGCTCTACCTGCTTTCGGCGATTACGGGGATTCCTTATCTGATTTACTCCCACGGGACGGAGAACGTCTCCTTCGTTAACCACCGCCGACTGAGCGGCTTCTACAACGAGTGCTTCCGGGCGGCGACCCGGACGGTGAACAACGCCAGCTACTGCCGAGAGATTGTGGTCGAGCAGCAGGGCGCGCCCCGGGAGCGGGCAGAGGTAATCAACCCCGGAGTGGATTTCCGTCGCTTCTCCACCCCGGTTTCGGCGGATAAGCTAGCCGAACTCCGCCGCCGCTACGAACTTGCTGAAGAAGCGAAGCTGCTGCTGATCCTCGGACGGGTCGTCCCACGGAAGGGCTTCGACACCACCATCGAGGCTCTCCCCGCCGTGCTGGCGGAGTTCCCGGAGACCGTCCTGCTCCTCGGCGGCACCGGGGAGTACCTGCCGCAGGTTCGTAAGCTGATCGAAGAACTGGGGCTGGGCGAGCGGGTACGCCTGCTGGGACGGGTTCCCGATGATGAGATGACGGCGCACTACCAGCTTGCCGACCTCTTTGTGATGCCGAGTCGGGACGAGCCGAAGGGCTTCTTCGAGGGCTTTGGCATTGTTTACATCGAGGCGGGAGCTGGCGGAACGCCCTCCATCGGCACCCGCTCCGGCGGTATCTCCGATGCCGTTCACGACGGCGAGACAGGGTTGCTCTGCGAGCCGAAGAACCCCACCGATCTGACCGAGAAGATTCTCACCCTCTGGCGTGATCCGGCTCTGCTGCGGCGGCTTGGTGAAGGGGCGCGAGCCTGGGCTGCGGAGCTGGACTGGGAGAAGGTCGCCCGGCGCACTCTGGAGATCGACCGGGAGATGGTGGAGGAGGCAAAACGGGGAGACTGGCTGCCGCCAGAGTAAGCACCTCTCTTCTCCAGAGGGAACAGCAATCGTGATATTTTGTAGGGGCGAACCAATTTATTCGAGATTGGTATTCGCCCTTTTGTCAAATACCAGAAAGGGTGGACATAGTGGTCTGTCCGTGCAAAATCTCGCTGTTGCATAAAAACCTTCCCCTCCCCCATTGGAGAAAGGAGACAGCGTTTGATAATATGATTGTTTTTAACGAGGGTGAACACAAGGTTCACCCCTACAATATGAAATAAAAAAGTGGGACCCCTGAAGGATCCCCTGATAACTGCTACCGGATGTTTTCACCACAAGGTACAAAAAAGGGGGCTTATCCAGCCCCCGTGGTAGGCCGTGAAGGAATCGAACCTTCAACCCACTGATTAAGAGTCAGTTGCTCTGCCAATTGAGCTAACGGCCCGAACGCAGGGGGGATACTAACCCGCAGAGGGCGGGAATGTCAACCCTGATAGAGCATGGTTGAGGGCGGTGCTGTTGAGGTCAGGGGTGAGCGGTGTGAGGGAGATGTAGCCCTCGATGATCGCCGTCCAGTCGAGATTGGGGTCGCGGTTGCCCCGGGTGCCAGCGACCTTACCCATCAGTCGATAACCACCACTGACCTCGTCCAGTTCGTAGGAGGTGTCGAAGCTGTACAGCCCGTGGTGGGTGAGGCGGCTGCCCTTGAGTTCCGCTGGTGGAATGTTGGGGAAGTTGACGTTAAGGCAGACCCGCTCTGGCAGCTTCTGCTCCAGGAGCTTACCGCAGAGCTGCGCCGAGTAGGCGGTGGCGTTCTCTAAGGCGCCATTGGCGGTGGAACCACCGGGGGGCTTGCCGAAGCTCCCCAGGCTGATCGCCACGGCGGGGATGTTCAGCAGCGCGGCTTCCATCGCCGCCCCCACCGTGCCGGAGTAGAAGATGTGGCTGGCGAGATTCAGCCCAGCGTTGATGCCAGAGACGACGAGGTCCGGCGGGTCGTCGAAAAGGTTCGAGAGGGCAAACTTGACGCAGTCGGCGGGCTGACCGTCGGTTACCCAGGCGTTGAGTCCTTCCTCTCCCAGAGAGAGCTGCCCGACATGGAGCGGGTTAAAGCTGAGGGAGTGGCTGGCTCCGGAGCGTTCGAACATCGGGGCGCAGATGGTCAGCTCGCCGATTTTGGCAAGCTCCCGCGCCAAAAGCAGCAGCCCGTGGCTCTGGATACCGTCGTCGTTGGAGAGAAGTATTTTTGGTCGGTTACTCAAGAAATGTCCTTACTTTGGATTAGAGAGTTCAAACGTGCTGCTAAGTCGCCATCTTTGCCACGACCAGCCAGACACCGCCGAGGATCAGCACGAAGCCGACGACCTGCCACCAGGTAATCGTCTCGCCGAGGACGAAGGTGCTGACGAAGATGACGATGGCGAAGCCCACCGAGGTAAAGACCGGATAGGCAACCGAGAGGTTGAGCTTACTGAGAACGTAAGTATAGCAGACCAGGGCGGCGGCGAAGCTGGCAAGCCCACCCCAGAGCCAGAGGCTGCCGAGCATCCCCTTGGCGTAGGCGGCAAGGCCGATCTCCTCGGCGGCACCGATGCGGGTCATCGCCACCTTCATCAGGATGTTGGCTCCGGCGTTAAAGACGATTCCAAAACCGAGGAGGAGGTAGGTCATGCTTTCCCTTTCTGAGTAAGCTCAAGGGGCGATTGTAATATAAAGGCAGGACACGGCGGCAGGGGATTGAAGAGCTAAATTTTTCACTCCCTCGGCAGTAGCAAAGCGATTGCCATGCTGGCGGCGAGTTGAGAGAGCAGCGTCCAGACATCGGTTAGCGGCAGCGGCACGGCGAGGTTCACCAGCAAGAGCAACAGATAGCGGAGCAGCCCCGCAGCCAGTACCGCGCCGACCCTCACCAGCACCTTCGTGGTGTTGAACCGCTCCCGCAGGTAGAAGATCGCCATCACCGGCAGGCTCTGCGCCACTGCCCAGATGCCCAGCGGCGACCAGCTGGTCAGGTCAATCAGCAGCCCGCTACCCCAGGCTCCCAGCAAGGGACCGTGGGGTTTTTCTTTGGTCATCGCCAGCCAGACCAGCACGACAAGGACGAGATCCGGGCGGAACAGCGACCAGCCGGGCAGCAACCCAAAGCCGACTCTATCAACAATCAACGCCGCACCGAGGAGTAGATAGCCGCCCATCACTACCCCTCGGTTTCGGTGGCTGAGTCAGCAAGGTCAACGACGAAGACCAGCTCCAGGAGGTTTAGCGGCCGTAGCGGTTCCAGATAGCAGAGCGACGATGACATCCCCGGCTCCCAGCGAACCTCATCCACTGTGCCGAGGGGCAGTCCGGCGGGCAGCCTGCCCAGCCCACTGGTGATGACGACCTCGCCAACCTTCGGCAGTGGACGGGGAGCCAGATAGCGGATGGTCAATCTCTCCTCTTCGCTGCTCAGAACCCCCGCCTGACGACAGTCGAGGAGCCGCACTCCGAGAGCAGTTTCCGGTGAGTCGAGAGTGAGCAGGGTTGAGGCGTTTGCTCCGATCTCCCCGACCAGCCCGATTATCCGTCCGTCGCCGAGAACCGCCGTGCCTTCGTGCAGCCCCTGTTGCCAGCCCGCCGCCAGGGTGGGAGGACGGCTGGGGAGCAGCTCCACCACGGTGAGCTTCCACGGCGAGCGGAGCTTCAAACCCAGTGATTCGCGCAACTCCTCGTTCTCTCTCTCCAGAACGGCAAGGCGAGAGAACATCAGTTCCACCGCAGCCTCATCGAGCTGGCTGACCGTAGCCAGCTTCTCCTCCCCGACGAACCGCTGCCAGCGTTTGCCCGCCAGAGCCAGCTCGCCCCGCAGAGCGGCAATCTCCCGATGCCACTCTGCCACCAGGGCGACCTCGGAGAAGTCCGCCCAGAAGAGCAGCGCGGTGATGAGTAGCAGAACGATGCTGAGGGGCAATATCTTTAGCAAGCCAATCCTTCAACAGACAATCACGACCTCATTGTACCATCATCACTGCAATCTTTCCGACCAGTTGCGCTTACCGGGGAATTGAGTTAATCTCACCAGTGTCTTATACTGTCGAGTGAACTCAGCGAAGAGGGAGATGGAGAGATGGCACAGCAACAGGGAAAAGTGGTTGGTATTTTAGCGGTGGGAATCCTTATTATTGTTGGTTTTGTCGTTTTCTTTGTCTCCGATGGTGAGTTCCCCTTCCCCGGCTTTGTCGTTCCGTTTATCATCTTTGCCATCTTCGGCTCGGTCATCCGCAGAGCGGTAAAGAACGCGAAGAATGCCCAGGGTGGCGGCTCGCAGTCGAGCACCACCACCGCCTCCCGTCCCACGGTCAGCGGAGGTGGATCTTCGAGCAGCCCCTATCGCTACGACATTCGCACCGGGCAGGTCGTTACTCAGCAAGAGCCGACCAGCAAGCCCTACACCGCTCAACCTGCCAGACCTGCTCAGCCCGTCCGCTCACTCTTCACCACCAAGGTCGAGGAGGAACCGTCGGCAAGCTACGACGAGCAGCAAGAGGCGATCCGGCGGATCATTGCCGAACAGAAGCAAAAGACAGATCAGGCTCTCGATGAGACCGGAGAGATTCCTGAATTAACCGAAGAAGAGAAGCAGGCTCAGCGGGAGCAGCGGGCAGAGGTAACCAGCCAGAAGCTGAAGGATGCCGCCGAGGTTATTCGCCAGCGACGGGAGTCCGGTTACTACGGCTCTGATAAAGGCTCGGATATTCCCCCGGACCACACCGTTTGCCTGAGCTGCGGTGCCATCGTTAAGGTTCGTGGACGGAAGACCCGCTGCCCCGCCTGCGGCTCGAAAATAGAAGCCAACTAAGCTGTGGCGATTCGTTCTCCACAAAATGGTAGCGAGCTTCTCGGCTGTCTGCTCAGCTTTCTTCTCTACAGGCTTTTCCTGGGGCTGGGAATCGTCGGTTTCGTTGGCGGGGTGATGCTCATCGTCTTTGCCATCGAGGAGGGTGAACTGAGCCTTCTCGTCGTGGCAATCAGCTGCGGAGCCTTAGTCTTCGGCTCGTTCTTCACCGGACTGTTTGTGGATGCCTGGCGCAAACGCAACTTCAGCCTGGGCTGGAAGCTACCGCTCATCGTCTTTCTGTTCAGCTGGCTGGCAGTGGTTATTCTCGGCTGGAGCCTCTTCTACGGCGAGCTGCCCGGCTGGGCGATGCTCCTGCTGACGGTAGGCTTGCCGATTGCCTTCTTCTTTGCTCTGCGGATATTCAGGAAGAACAACTTAGCGCGGGATAGAAGCACTACCTACTCCCAGGGCGTTCATAAGTTTAAGTCGCGAGAGACGCTCCATCGCTGATTCTTGTTGAAGTTATCCCATTATGTAGGGGCGAACCTTGTGTTCGCCCTTTGTCGTTAATGTAAGGGCAACCCGGTGGTTGCCCTTGTCAACAGCATCTACATTACTAAAGGTCAGGCACAGGGGTCTGCCCCTACAGTTACATCATTCCTCACGTTCTCTTGAACCAGCGGCGGATCTGGGCTTCGGTAAGCTCCGCCGTGGTCGGTCGCCCGTGGGGACAGGTGGACTTATTCGGCGAGGCGAGGAGCCGTCGCACGAGGGTCGCCATCGTTTCACGGGTCAGCTTCTCTCCCGCCTTGACCGCCGCTTTGCAGGAAATCGTGGAGCGGGTTTCGTGCTGGAGCCGCGCCAGCGGGGTGTCTTCTCCCAGCTGCCCCAGTTCCAGCAGTACCTCTTCGGCAACGCCGCCTTCATCCCCGGCGGAGACCATCTCCGGCACGGCGTGAACCCGGAAGGAGTCGGCTCCTGCGGTCTCTACCCGGAAGCCGTAAGCTGCCAGCAGCGGCAGCAGCTCGGCAACCCGGGCTGCTTGAGTGGCGGAGAGCCTCACCAGCGGCGGCAGCAGCAGCTCCTGACTAGGGGCGGGATGCTCTGCATCGTGGGCGAGGAGCTCCTCGTAGATCACCCGCTCGTGGGCGGTGTGCTGGTCGATGACCAGCAGGCGGTCGCCATGCTCGACCAGGATAAAGGTGTTCGCGAACTGCCCCTGAATGGTGTAAGGGGTTTTTTCGTAGAGCGGCAACGCCGCTTCCGTAGTGAAGTTTAGCTGCGGACCGCCGGGCATGACGGAGGCTGGCAGCGGCTCTGTTACTGTTCGGCTCGGTGATGGAGAGTCGGAAGAAACAACAAAAGGTGCGGGCTTGCCCGCCGGGGCAGGTTTCTGAGAGACAGGGAACGGTTCATCCCAGTCTGGCAGCGGTGCGGGGATGTTCAGCGGCTCACCGGAACCCAGCGGTGTGGTCGTCATCAGGTCAACCCCGGCGTCGGCGAGGGCTTTGGTGATTCCGGCGATGACCAGCTTGCGGATAGCAGGCTCGTCGGCGAACTTGATCTCCGCCTTGGTGGGGTGAACATTGACATCGACCTTCGTGCCGGGAACCTGTAGCATGACCACACCCTGGGGAAAGCGATGCCCCATGGTGATTCCCCGGCAGGAAGCCACCACCGCCTCGGTTACCAGGCGATTGGTGATCGGTCGCCCGTTGACGAAGACCAGAATGCCCCGTCGATTGCCCCGGCTGATGTGGTTCGGATGCCAAATGCCGCCGTGAATCTTTCCTACACCGGGACTTTCATAGCTCAGTGCCAGCGGCGGCTCCTGGGACTTCGAACCGAAGTACGATTCGATGCGCTGAAGCTCTGTGGAGGGTGGAAGGTTTAGCACCGTCCGACCGTTGGCGAGAAGGTGGAAGGCGATCTTCGGCTGGACGAGGGTCTGGCGAGAAACGATCTCGACAATAGCGGTCTGCTCGGAACGGTTCGACTTGAGGAACTTCTTGCGGGCGGGGAGGTTGCGGAACAGCTCGCGGATGACAATGTCGGTGCCTTCCGGTGAGCCAGCCTCACCGCTGCGAACCAGCTTGCCGAACTCATAAACCACCTCAATGCCGCTGGGTTGCCCTCGATAGCGGGTCAGCAGGCGCACCCGGCTGACCGCACCGATGCTGGGCATCGCCTCACCGCGAAAGCCGTAGGTGTGGATCAGTTCCAGGTCGTCGAAGCGGTCTATCTTGCTGGTGGCGTGGCGTTTGAAGCAGCTCAGGGCATCGTCGGGAACCATGCCGACACCGTCATCGCCGACCCGAATCAGCTCCTTGCCTCCGGCTTCAATCTCCACCTCAATTCGCCGTGCCTGAGCGTCAATGGAGTTCTCAACCAGCTCCTTGACCACGGAGGCGGGGCGTTCGATGACCTCGCCAGCGGCAATCCGCTGGGCATCCTCACGGCTCAAAACCTTAATTCGTGCGTTGGGCATGACTTTCTTTCAGGGGTGGTCTGAGACAAGGGGCTTTAGCCCCTTGCGGATTTGCAACGTATCTTAAGTTCCACAAGGGGTTGAAACCCCTTGTCTTAATGACTAAAGCTCAATCTCCCGATACTTCGCCTTGCCCTCTTCGTAGGCATCGCCGCCGTGGGTGTCGTTGGCGACAATCAGCGGGAAGTCCCGCACCACCAGGCGGCGGACAGCCTCGGTTCCCAGGTCGGGCCAGGCGATGACCTCGGCGGACTCCACGGTCTTGGCAATCAGGGCGGAGGCTCCGCCGGTGGCGGCGAAGTAAACCGCGCCGTGTTCGGTCATCGAATCACGAACAGTCTCATCGCGCTTGCCCTTGCCGATCATCCCCCGCAGACCGATCTCAATCAGTCGGGGAGCGAAGGGATCCATCCGGTAGGAGGTCGTTGGTCCGGCGGAGCCGATCGGTTTGCCGGGCTTTGCCGGAGCCGGACCGACGTAGTACATCACCGCGCCCTCAACGGGGAAGGGCAGCTCCTCGCCCTTGTCCAGCAGCTCAATCAGCCGGGTGTGGGCGGCATCGCGGGCGGTGTACAGCACTCCGCTCAGGAGTACCCGGTCGCCGATCCTCAGCTTGCGAACGGTGGCTTCATCCAGCGGCGTGGTGAGCTTAATCGCTTCTTTGGACATCAGAACCTCGTTTGGGTAAGCCTGTCAACAGCGAGCGAGATTAGCACAGCAGGGGTTGGCTGTCCACCGTCTGTCCTTGTGGTACAATCGGTTTGTGGATGCCTCCCACCAGCCCTACAGCCTCTTCGATGGTGGCTTGCCGTTGCTCCAGCCAGACGTCGGACCGAAGACCAGCCTGGACGTTCCTCTGCTGGTCAGCTTTCTCGAACCTCGAAACGAACCTTTAGCCGAACTGGGTACTGGTAACGGAGCAGCACTGCTGGGGGCGATATATCGGGGTAAGGCTCCCGCTGGCTGGGGGATTGAGCTTCAGTCAGAACTGGCAGAGCTGGCGCGGCGCAATGCTACTTTTAACAACTTCTACGCGACCATCGTTATCGGCGACCTGCGAAGCAAAGCGACCCTCGGTGAGCCGGGACGCTTCCGCCGGGTGATTGCCAATCCACCTTTCCGTACGGTGAGCGACGGGCGGCTTTCTCCTCATGCCGATCGCCGGGCTGCCCGGAGCGAGACCACGGCAACTCTGGGTGATTTCCTCACGGCGGCGGCTTATCTGCTGGACAACGGCGGGCGACTGACTCTCATTTTCACCGCCCGGCGGCTGGCGGAGCTGATTAGCGAACTGCGAACCCAACGACTGGAGCCGAAGCGACTGCGGCTGATTCATCCCGGAGTTGGGAAGGCGGCAAAGCTGGTTCTCCTCGAAGCAATCAAGAACGGCGGCGTGGAGCTGACCATCCTGCCGCCGCTCTATACCCACGATGAACAGGGCGAGTACAGCCCGGAACTTACCGAAATCCTCAACCCAACCCGATGATAAAAATGACCTTACAGCGTAGCTGGATAGTCCTCTTCTTCCTATTGGTGGCGTGCGCCCCGGAACAGGGAGCCACCGAGCTTACCACCGCTCCGCCACCGCCGGAGGTCGCCGACCTGTTGCTCATCGGAGCCAACCGGGAGGCAGCCGTCATCGCCACCGAGGACGACGCTTACGCTCAGGCGCAGCTGGCTCTGCTGGCAGGTGATGACGAAGCCGCCGCCGAACTCCTGTTGCAGAGCGACGACCCCCGCGCCCGTTGGCAGCACGTTCGCCTGGCGGTGAGCGGGCGAATCCACCTCACCCCGGAGACGACCCCACCACCTTCAGGCGAGCCAGCCATCGAGCTGGGCTATGCCGTGGCTCTGCTGGAAGAGGGCTTTCGCGAGGTGGGACTGGAGCGGCTGGAGCTTGTCCGTGGTGGGCAGATAGGTGTAGTGGCAGAGCTTATCCGTGCCGGGGAGCTGACCGGAATTGACGAAGGAAATAAACGCCGGGCTGCCCTCAACCGAGCCTGGGAGGCGGCGGATACCCCGCTGCGGTCGCTCATCTTTCCCGAACTCTCCGCCCTGCTTCGAGAGATGGGCGGTGGCGGCGGACTGCGAGAGGAGCTTTATCAGCTTCGCAGCGAGCTAGCTGTCGGCTCCGATGCCTGGGACGAGGCTACGGGCTGGTTGATCTCCCTGGAGGAGTATCCCCGAACCAGAGAGCTGGCGTGGGAGCTTGCCGAAGCGGAGCCACGGGACGACCACGCCGTGAGGCTGGCTCTGCGTGAACTCAACGACCTCACCGTTACTCCACCAGCAGAACTCCCCCGACTGGCGGCTCTGTCAATCTCGGTTCACGACCTGGCTCTGGCAAAGGAGCTTATCGCCCGACTGCCCGATTCTCCGCTGACCACCCTGCTCCGGGGCGAGTACGAGGACGCTCTCGGTCGCCCTGGTATGGCACTGGCGCAGTACGAGACGATCTTCACCGACCCTGCCCTCGGCGGGTTGGCACGGCTTTACGCTGGGGTTACCGAACAGGCGCGGGACAACAACGCCGCCGCCGTGGAGCATTGGCAGCTCGTTACGCCGGTGAATTCAATCGAGGAGGTTCAGGGAACCTATCTGGAGCGGGACGGCAGGCTCGCCCTCGCCCTTGCCGCGTACTATCGGGGCAATCGCCTGCGTTACTCCAACCCCACCGAGGCGGTGCGCCTCTATCGGCTGGCTTTGAAGGAACAGATCGACGGGCGAGACCGAGTGCGCTGCGGCTGGCGACTGGGGCGGATTCTGGCAGAGCGGGGCGACTACCTCAACGCGGCGGAAGCTCTGGCCGAGGGGCTGGGGGATTCGTCTTATCACAATCACGTCGTTTTCTGGGTTCCATACCTGCGCAGGCTGGGTGGAGCCGACGGTCGCCTTCCCGGCAGCAACTGGGTGAACCCCTTCTTCGAGCTTGCCGCAGCCGGAGAACGCTGGTGGGAGCCGGAGCTACCAATGAACCTCGAACCCATCGGCGGGCTGGTCGCCAGCTTCTATACCCAGCCGAGGGATCCAGCCCTCGCTCTTTTGCTCCAACTGGCAAGCGTGGCGGATGACGACCTCTTCGCCAGCTACGTTGCCGCGCTGGAGCGGTTTCGCGGTGAAGAGGCCTCGGTGCAGGCTGCCCTCGCCCTCGCCTGGGCAAGGCGGGGGTTCGAGGTCGGCAATTACGACCCCCGCCCGGAGTTCCGACACGCCGAGCGTGCGCTGGCACTGATGGAGACCCCCACCGCCGAGGCACTGGGAGTCCTGCCCCTCGCCTATCCGCTCAGCTACTACGACCTGCTGGTAAGCTCCTGCCAGCGGTTCGACCTCGACCCGCTGCTGCTGCTGGCTCTGGTGCGGGAGGAGAGTGCCTTCGACCCCAGCTGTGTCTCACGGGTCGGGGCGACGGGGCTGACCCAGAAGATGCCCGCCACCGGGGCGATGCTGGCTCGCCAACTGGGGCTGGAGGAGTACGACCTCACCGACCCCGCCGACTCCCTCCTCCTCGGCGCGGCGTACATCGCCGAGCAGGTGAACCGCTACGACGGCAACCTCGCCCTGGCACTGGCTGGGTACAACGCCGGACCGGGGAACGCCAATCGCTGGAAGGCGGCGTTCTTTGCCATGCAGCCGGAGCTGTGGCTGCTGCTGGAGCCGTACGACGAGACCCGGCGGTACATCATCCGCCTCGTCGGTAGTCGTTATCGGTACGAGCAGCTGTATCGATAATGCTACATTTAGTCTGTTGACAAAGAGTGAACGGGCTAGTATAGTTTGGATTCACTTATCGGGTTTTAAGGTAAAGGGACAATCATGGCAAACAACGGAAAAGCCTATGAAAAATTGGTGCAAGACATATATCAAGCCATTCTGAATGAAGAGACCGATAACATCGAAGTGAAACATGATATTACAATTGAGGTTGCGGAGGGACTAACACATCAAGTAGATGTTTATTGGCGATTTTTACACGCTGGGATTGAAATTCTTACCGTTGTAGAATGTAAGGATTGGAAGAATCGAATACCTCGTAAGGAAGTAGATGCTTTTATAAAGAAAGTAAGTGACTTAAACGCAAATATTGGAATATTCGTATCAACCACTGGTTTTCAGAGTGGTGCGATTAAACAAGCAGAACGTTCGGGTATACAATTAATAGAGGTAAGGGAACCATGGGAAGAAGATTGGGAAGGACGGATACAAACCATTGTTTTTCAAATGACTGTTACTCACCCGCTGGTAGAAAATCTTCATGTTATTGTTGACGAGAGCATGGTGAATCAATCACCATCGTATTTCCATAAAGATGGGAAGAAAAGCTTAAACGAACAACTTTGTTTTTATGATGTAACCCTGGATAAAACTTTAGACTTACAAGGTATAGCTAAGGAAACGAAGGGTGGGAAGATACCACTAGATGAGCAATTTCATGTTAAAAGAGCATTTGAGAGTGGATCCTACATGATAACTAGTCATGGAAATACATATATCGTTGGAGTAACCTTTGACTACAGTGAAAGTGAACAGCAGATGCCAGATATTGTGCTTGATGGAAAAAAGACAGCAAGAGCTATCATTAAGGATGTAAAAACTGGAAAAATACGCTTCTTCAACAAAAATAATACACTGGGTGGGTAGCTCGTCCTGCACTCTTTGTGGCGGGAATTAAAATCCCCGCCCTACATTTCTCACCTAGCCATTGTTGCTGATTTTGTGGAGGGCAGTCGCCCTCCTTTTTCTTACCCATCACCCGCCTGCTTGACTCACTCAGCCGACCCTGCTATTCTGCTCTTCGTCAACTATCCCCCACCGCACCACGGAGGCGACCATGCGCAAGGTTACCGGACTGCTGCTGCTCTCACTCTCCACGCTCATGGCGCAGCCACCGCCGGACTTCACCCTCGGTAGCGACCTCCCCGACCTCTTCCGCTTCATCTTCATCATCGGCATCATCGCCGCCTTCTTCCTCATAAGCTGGCTGATACTAAAAAAGCTGGTCAAGCTGCGCAACGAGTCCGCCGAGGGGAAGGCCCGTCAGCGGGCGATTCTGCTGACCTCAGAGCTGCTGCTCACCGGCAAGCCGCCGGTGTACGAGGTGGTCGAGGAGCTGATCGACTCCTGTCGCCGGGAGTACAGCGTGCCGCTGAGTCGGCTCACCGTGGCGGACCTGCTGGAGGATGTCCAGGCGGCGGTGCTGATGGACGCGCTGCTGACTCCGGAGACTAAGGAGTCCTACCTGACGCTGCTGCGGGAGCGGCTCGACGAGGCGCAGCAGCTCGACGCTCAGCCAAAGAAGAAGCGAACGGTGAAGGGGGAGTTCAAGGCGAGCTTTGGTCGGCTGGAGCGGTCGTTGAAGGAGGAGAACCTCGACGAGGCGAAGGCGGAGCTGCCGAAGCTCAAGAAGACGATCATGGAAATCTACCGCTTCGGTGTCGCCTTCAATCCGCTCTACGACGCCCTCACCCTGGCACGGAAGCACCCCAAGGTGGCGTTCTTCGGCGGGCTGATCTACTTCGGTCTCTTCCTCTTCGCCCTGCTCACGGTCTGGAACGGTTAGCCGGAGGAGGGTTAATGAAGCTCGAATACCAACCTCTTGATTCGGGACTCCACCTCTTCATCGGCAGCCCGATGCGGGTGAACGCCACCGTCTTGATCGACGATGGCGAGGCGGTGGTGGTGGACTCTACTGCCACGGTAACCCAGGGGCAGCAGATTCGCCGCTTTGTTGAAGAGGAAGCCGGGGCGCGGATCGTCGCCCTGGTCAACACCCATTGGCACAGCGACCACTGCGGTGGCAACCGGGGAGTTCTTGAAGGCTCGGCGGCTCCGCTGATTGCCCATCGCCTCTGCACGGAGACCCTGAGCCGGGAGTACGGGATGATCGCCCGTCGTCCGGCGAAGATTGATTTCTCCGCCCAGCTTCGCCCTCGACTGTTTGTGGATAGAGAGCTGACCCTGCGGGTCGGAAAGAGGCAGCTGCGGCTGATTCACGCTCCCGGACACAGCCCTGATTCGCTGATTCTCTTTGACCAGTCGGAGCGGTTGGCAATCGTTGGCGATAACCTCCTCGCTGGCAGCAGCCCGGAGAAGCCCGCTCTGCCTTACTTCTTCTGGGGCGACCCCTGGCAGCTGGTCGGAGTGCTGGAGCGGCTCCGAGAGCTGGATTGCCGAACCATCGTTCCCGGACACGGCGCAGTTCTAACAGGCGTACAGGTGGAGCAAGCACTGAATGGACATCTGAGCTACCTTCGACGGCTCTTTGATCTGACGGCGGAGTTACCTCAAATACCCTTACCAGCCACCGCCGATGAGCCATCACCGGAGTGGCTCGCCGCAGTGCCGCTGGATGAACTGCTTCCCGACTCCAACCCGCCGGAGTGGGTCCGGCGAATGCACGAGCTGAATCTGCTGGCATTGCAAAAAACGACTGAGAGATAAGCCGTTAAGGCAATCTCAGTCGTTTTGTACTCTAGCCAATTCTGCGGACCGACCTAAAGGTCGCTCCCTACTTCACTATCACCAGTATCAAAATCATTGTAGTTACTGACCCAACAGCTGGTTGGCGAGCATCGGGGGAAGCCCCATCTCGCTGACGGCGTTGCGCATCTCCTCGGCTGCCATCTCTTCGGCCTTCGAGCGACCGTCGGCGATGGCGGCGACAATCAGGTCTTCGAGAAGCTCCAGATCGTCGGGATCAACGGAGACCGGGTCGATGCGTACACCGATGACCTCGTGATGCCCGTTGAGCGTTGCCTTGACCATTCCGCCGCCAGCGGCACCCTCGACGGTCTTGCCGCGCAGACCCTCCTGCACCTCGGCGAGCTTCTGCTGCATCTTCATCAAATCGCCCATTCCACCACTTTTACCCATGTCGCAACTCCTTTTATGTTCGTCTGTTAGATGAGTTTCGCTCATCTTGCGGCGGGCATTAAAATACCCGCCCTACATTAACTCGTTTTGCTTATCACTATCGCTCTTTGACCACTTCCACGCTGGCATCGAAGAACTCCGCTACCTGCTCCACGGTCTGGCGACCGGAGTCGGAGAGAACATCCAGCGCGCCGGGGCTTTTGGATTTCGCTCGTCTTGGCGGAGTCTGCCTTCTTTGCTCAGAGCTGATGATTGCCTCGGAACCCAGTGTTGAATCAATCGTGATCTCACGACCGTAGAATCGCCCGGCGATCTTCTCCAGCTCGCGGAAGTTCTCCATCCGGTGCAGCTGCTCGTAGTGATACTCGTCCTCGGTGGCAAAGCGCAGGTGGAGGCGACCGCCGTCGAGCTTCACTTCAGCCGCCTCACGGGCGAAGGCTGCCAGGTTCGGATTCTCGTGATTGACTACTTTGAGCAGATCGTCCCAGCGGGTTGCATCCTTTGCTTCTATCTGCTTATTCGGCTTCTCTGCTATTGGGGAGTTTTTTTTTACCTGCTTCCAGCGGCTTGGTGCGGCGTCTTCCACTGTTACCAGCTTCTTTGCCAGCTCGGCTACCGACATCAGTTGGGGAAGCTGGGAAAGCTCGACCAGGGAAAGCTCCAGAACCAGTCGGGGCTGCCGGGTCAGCTTCAGCTCGGTCAGCGTTCGGCGGAGGTGAGCCAGGGCGGCAAGCCAGGTCGTTTCTTCGGTTGGTAAATCTTTCGTTTCCAGCGGTGGCAGAGCCGCCAGCTTCTGCGCCTTCTCCCCCAGAGAGTGCAGGAAGAGGTCGCGCCAGAGGGTCAGCAGTTCCTCGGCAAGCAGACGGGGGTCTGTCCCGCTGTCGGTAATCTCTGCCACGGTCGCCATCACTACGGTGGCATCGCCAGCGAAGATGTTTCGGGTCAGCTCGGTCAGGACATCCAGACCGACCTTGCCCAGTACCTGCCGCGCCTGCTCCAGGGTTATCCGCTCCTCACCGTAGGCGAAGAGCTGCTCCAGCGAACTCTCGGCATCGCGGATTGCTCCACTGGCGGAGCGAGCGATGAGCATCGCCGCTTCGGTATCCAGCTGATAACCCTCCGCCTTGGCGATATGCTCCAGCAGGGCGGCGGTGTTCTCGGTAGGAACCCGATGGAAGTTTAGCTGCTGACAGCGGCTGATAATCGTGTCGGGGAGCTTGTCCGGGTCGGTGGTCGCCAGAACGAAGAGGGCGTGGGGCGGCGGCTCCTCCAGCGTCTTCAATAGCGCGTTGAACGCTTCACGGGTCAGCATGTGGACTTCGTCGATGATGTAGAGCTTGTAGCGGGCGTTCACCGGAGCGAACTTCACATTCTCGCGCAGCGCGCGGATCTCGTCGATTCCCCGATTGCTGGCAGCGTCGATTTCGATAACATCGACCTCTGCACCGGCGGCAATCGCCCGGCAGTGGTCGCACTCGTTACAGGGATCCGGCGTTGGTCCTTTGGCGCAGTTCAGTGCCTTTGCCAGCAGGCGAGCCGTGGTGGTTTTGCCGACCCCCCGTGGACCGGAGAAGAGATAGGCATGACCAACCCGTCCCTGCCGGACGGCGTTGCGCAGGATTCGGGTGATATGCTCCTGACCGATTACCTCTTCAAACCGCTGCGGTCGCCACTTACGGGCGATTACCTGATAGCTCATCTGCTCGGTTCCTTCTGAGTTGCTGCGAGGGTGGATGCAATGACCGCTCTGCCCAGGAGCGAGCGGTAGATCTCAGCGAGGCGATAGCTCTTCCGCCGACGGTTGAAGTGGCGAAGAATCAGCTCGTAACCAGCTCGGTTGATGCCAGCGTTCAGGGCGTGTTTCGTGGCGGCGAGCAGCTCGTCATCGTCTCTGGCAAAATGCACCGCCGGGAAGGGCTGCGTCCAGACCACCTGCCGCCCGTAGCCCAGGCTCTCCAGTACCATCCGGCAGAGACCGTCCCGCATCGTCGGACGAATCAACACCCGCACCTGTTCGTAGAGCGGACGCATCTCACTGACATTGCCCAGATGCTGCCAGTTCGACGGTACGTTCAGAGGAGGAGCCTCCGCTCCGCAGGAGAGAAAGTTTACTTTGGGTAGCCTTCTCGCAAGCCGCAGCAGTTGCTCAACGCCGTAAAGCCGCTGGCGCACCGCCGGAGTATAGCAGAGTACCGTGGGTGAACTGGGCAGGGGAAGCAGCTCTGCTCTGAGGTTAGTCGAAAGGTTCGGCAGATAGCGAGCGGTAATTCCCAGCCCGGAAAGCTCCTGAGTCAGCGGAAGATGCACCGCCAGGTGGAGGTCAACGAAGGGACGGCTCAACCGCTCCCAGAGCCGCCGCCGACCTCCCTTGACCAGAGCCACATCGGTACCCACCCAATGGGCGATGGTTCTGATTCCGAGGAGTTTTGCCCGCTGAAATCCGGCTCCCGCCATTGGGGGAAAGAAGACATGGAGCAGGTTAATTCCCCGCAACGCCTTGAACGACAGCGAGTTCAGCTCTACTGCGTCAACACCGATTCCCCGCAGCTCCCCTGCCACAAAGCCGGGAGCTTCCTCCATCCCAAAGAGACCGATGCGGGGAGATCGTAACATTACTCTACCACAGAGGCGGCGATGACGTTGTGGATGCGAGAGCGAACTTCGTTGAAGGCACTGGATCGTCCGTCGGGATGCACCCGGTGGGCGAGGAGAATCACAAAGAGGTCGTTCTCCGGGTCAATCCAGAGGCTGGTTCCGGTGAAGCCGGTATGACCAAAGCTGGCACTGGAGACGAGATCGCCGGAGGTGCAGAACTCGTCGGAGTGCAGATCCCAGCCCAGCCCACGACGCACCGAGGAGTTCACCCGGAACTGCTCCGCCGTCATTTCAGCGATGGTCAGCGGACTCAGGATACGCTCATCCCCATAGACGCCGCCGTTGAGGAAGCTCTGGGCGAAGACCGCCAGGTCGTCCGCCGTAGAGAACAGTCCGGCGTGTCCGGCGACTCCCCCCATCAGGGCGGCGTTGCCATCGTGGACGGAGCCGACCATCATCGTTCCGTCGGGGAGGTCGCTACGCTTCTCTGCGCGAGTCGTCGCTGCCGCCCGCAGAGCCAGGCTTCCGCCGGGATTGAAGGTTGTCTCGTTCATCCCCAAGGGCTGAAAAATTTCCTCCTCACAGAACACGTCGAGGGAACGCCCATCAACCCGTCGCACGACCTCGGCGAGGAGAATCATGTTCAGGTCGCTGTAGAGATAGCGCACGCCGGGAGAGTATTTCGGCTCCAGAGAGCAGATCTCGGCAATGACATCGTCATAGTCAGAGCAGCTTTTCGAGAAATCGAGCCAAGCTGGCAGTCCGCTGGAGTGACTGAGCAGCTGCCGCAGGGTGATGTCGCCCTTGCCCTTCTCGCCAAAGTTGGGGATGAAGTACGCCACCGGCTGGTCGAGGCGGAACTCCCCGCGCTCCAGCAGGATCATCATCGCCGTCGAGGTTGCCACCACCTTGGTCAGGCTGGCGAGGTCGAAGAGGGTATTCACCTTCATCGGGCGGGGGTTCGGCTCGATCTCCGCCATGCCGTACGCCTCGCGCCAGACGATGTTTCCGTGGCGGGCAACGAGCAGCACCACGCCGGGCATCCGTCCGGTGTCCAGCAGCTCATCCACCAGCCCGTCGAGGCGAGCCAGCCGCTCCGGATCCATCCCGACCTCTTCGGGGCGAGCGGTGGAGAGCAGCGGTCCAGCCTCACCGGCACCGAGGGTGGTCAGCAGAATCGCCACAACGGCAACCCCAAAGATAAGATAGCGGAGAAGGTTTCCTTTATCGTTACTCATCAATGTTCCATCAGGTTAAGGGCTGGGAGAATGGTTTGATGTTTTTTGCTATCTATCGCGGCAGATAGACTACGTCCATCTAGTGGGCGGGTGTCCACACTCGCCCCTACGGATTATGCAATATTGACACCTCTGCCACACTATTTGCCGAAGTAGTCGTGTTAGCGATTCGGTGATTATCCCGGAGTTATTTTATGGGGCAATCCCACGATGTCGCCACGGGGAAATTACTGAAAATAGACCCACCGTTGAAGTGGGTCTATTATCTACAACGATGCGGGTTAACGCAATGGCTATGTTCGGTTAGGCTTCGATCTTTTCGATGAGATAGCCGATGGCGTTGGAATCCGTCGCGGCGAGGTCGGCAAGCACCTTGCGGTCGAGCTGAATATCGGCGACCTTCAGGGCGTGGATAAAGCGGCTGTAGCTCCTGTATCCGTGCGCCCGAACACCGGCGTTGATCCGGGCAATCCAGAGACGACGGAAGGCTCCCTTGCGCTTGCGACGATCGCGGTAGGAGTATTGAAGAGCCTTGGTTACCGCATCTTTAGCGGTGCGGAAGAGGCGGCTGCGTCCGTGCTTGAAGCCCCTGGCGCGAGCCAGAATCTTTTTACGACGGCGGCGAGAAGCAACGTTGTTAATCGCGCGTGGCATACTGTTCTCCTAAAAACTTCACCCGTTAAATCTCAAAAACCTGAATCCAATAACTGCCCGACTGGTTAGGTCTGAATCATCCGCTTGATGCGTTTGACATCGCCACGAACGGTGATCAGCGTTGACTTGCGCAAACGGCGTTTGCGGTCGGCAGATTTCTTGGTCAGGATATGGTTGCAGTTAGCCTGATGCCGCTTGACCTTGCCCTTTTTGGTAAGGGAAAAACGCTTGGCGGCTGCCTTGACTGTCTTCATCTTTGGCACAATGGCTCCTTATTATGCAACAGGCGAAGTGGACACTCCACCACGCACTTCTACACTGTACGCACACCGCTTCATCGCCCTGGCAACCAGCTTAAAGCTGCCCAAGCAAAAGTACGCTCTTTGAGGACGGGTATTGTGCCTGAGAGAACTACCATCTGTCAAGCCCAGCTTGAAGCTGGACACAGACTCGCGGCTAATGAGCTTAATTGAGAATACGATCATTCCCGCGTTTCACCGCTCCCGTCGTCCCGCTGGTCGCTCACAACTGTTAGCCCAGTACCAAAAGAGCAACACAGAGCATTGTATCGCAGACTCGCGGTTACAGAGTAATCCTAATAAGTGTAATTTCCACGTTTAGCCGCTCCCGCTGGTCGCTCACAACTGTTAGCTCAGTACCAAAAGAGCAACACAGAGCGTTGTATCGCAGACTCACAGCAGCAGGTTTCGATGGAACTACGCTCAGCCCACGTTTTTGCTACTCAGCGGCAGCTTCGTCGGGAGTTTTCACTGCGGGAGCTTCTACTTCCTCAGCGGTGGTCGCCTCATCAGAAGATTCGCTCTTGCCAGCGGCTTCTCTGGCAGCGTTTTCCTCCCGCTCCTTCTCGGCCTGTCGTTCTTCGGCAATTTCCTTGTAGTGATCGCCCGGGGTCAGCACCATCGTCATAAAGCGACCCTCACGACGGGGCCTCTGCTCCACCACGACCTTATCGCCGAAATGCTCGATGATCCGAAGCAGGATGTCTCGCCCGATCTCCGGGTGGGTGTTCTCGCGCCCCCGGAACATGATCGTAACCTTGACCTTGCTCAGCTTGCTCAGGAAACGATCGATATGGCTGACCTTGAACTGGTAATCGTGTTCACCAGTCTTCGGACGGAGCTTGATTTCCTTCATCGAGAACTTATGCTGCTTCTTGCGGGCTTCATGCTCACGCTTGGATTTTTTGTACTGATACTTGCCGTAATCGATGATACGGCAAACCGGAGGTCTGCCGTTAGGCGAAACCTCGACCAGATCCAGACCCTTCTTCTGGGCGAGATCCAGTGCTTCCAGGGTGCGCATGATTCCGATCTGTTCACCGGATTCACCGATAACCCGAACCTCGCGTACGCGAATCTGACGATTGATCCGCGTCCGATCTTTTTGTTGACCTCTACTGGCTATCTTGCACCTCCAGGATGGAATATCCAGTACTTCAAACTACACTAAACAAACGCCGAGGCATTATCCCACGGAATGGCAGAGTAGTCAAGCCAGCGTGTTTTTGCAGGGGCGCGGCAAGCTGCGCCCTTTGTCGAATAAAACGAGGGCAGGCACAGGGGCCTGCCCCCACAACAGCACTTATCATGTAGCGACCCCCTGCGTTGCTGCTAATTCCCCAGTGTGTACTTCTCCAGCAAGGCCTCGACGTTGCCGAACCAGGTGATGCCGGTGATCTTGACCGGAATCTTATGCTCGTCCGCCGTTACCCAGAGGATGACCTGACCGGAGCGGCGGAAGATGCCGGTTTCTTCGTCGAGTCGGGGGATGACCTTGTAGCACTCAAAGGTTCCCGCCGGGACGGTAACAGTCTCTTTGGCAAGGACATCTACGATAACGGTCTCGTTGCGCAGCGTATCGGCGTAGGGGAAGCTCAGGCTGTTGCCGACGGCGATATCCTGGGTGCGAACGTGATAGAAAGCGGCAAGGGAGTCGCAGCCAGAGGCGATGACATTCTCGATGACGGTTCCCTCCTGAGTGATGGTGTGCGCCTCCTGGTCGTAGTAAATCACGCCGCTGGCGGTGTAGTCGCCTTCGATGATGTGCTTCTCGTAGCGACGGGTGCCGTTGACCACAGGATCGTAGAGGCTCTCGAACTTATCCTGAACGAAGAAGAAGTCGCTGAAGGCGGTACTGGAGTTGAGCCGCATGGTGAGCTTGAGGCACTTGATTCCCTCGTAGCGCACCCACTTCTCGACCTCCATCACACAGAGTCCCGCCATGGTGTCGCCGTAAGAGACGCTGAAGATCAGCTTCTCGCCGGGAGCAAAGGGCAGGTCGTCGATGTCCGCTGCCAGAATCGGCTGGGCAACGGCAAGAAGGAGCAGGGCGGTAATGAGAATGAGCGGTAGGCGTTTCATGGTAATCCCTTTCGAAAGCCTGGCGGAGTCTTCCCTCCAGGGCTAATTTCTAATTGAGTCAGCGTTGCCGTGCCTGTACGAAGCTATTGTTGAATTCAAAACTTCAGGTAGTATAGCGGCTCGGCAGAGCTTTTTCCAGATTCTTGCATAAAAAAAGGGATAAGCACTCGAAGTTGGACTAGCCAGATGACCATCGATAAAATCGCCCAAGGCACAGTCCGGCTAATAGTGAGGCGACAATACGATTATTTTCGGATGGTAACCTACACAGCTACAAGGGGCTACAAACTTCGTAAGAAGCGTACCATAGTCGTCCCTGCGCTTTTTAAGAGTTATTCTGTCAGCTTCGGCTAATGGGGTAAAATCTCTCGCGCAGGTGATGGCGCATCATTTTAACAAGATGTTATTTATGCACTTATAGGAGATTAACTGGCTGACAACAATCGAAGTAAGCGATGATCGCTGCCTTGATGAACAAGCACTCACTCCTGTTACTATTGACCGTTTTTGAATTGGCAGCAAACTATCTCTTAATCACAAATATAACAACATAATAGCAGAGAAACAACGTTCACGGATAGGTGACTATCCCAAAAAAAGAGGGGGGCTAAAAAGCCCCCCTGGCTCCTCGGGCCGGAGTCGAACCAGCAACCAATCGGTTAACAGCCGATTGCTCTGCCATTGAGCTACCGAGGATTGTTCACTTATCTGTACTGCGTCGCACAACCAACGCTGCGCGGGGGATAGTACGCAAGATTGGGGTCAAATGTCAAGTGGTCTTTATCCGGATGATTAGTCTAACTCTGACAGCTTCTGGAATAGCTCCCGCTGCTTTTTCGTGAGCTTGCGGGGGATGCTTACCCGGAGGATAACCAAATGGTCGCCGGTGCGTCCCGCCGCTTTGTTGGCGATACCCTTGCGCTTCAGGCGAAGCTTCGCACCGGGCTGGGTTCCGGCGGGGACGGTAACGCTGACCTCGCCGTGGATGGTTTGGGTGGTGAGCTTGCCACCGAGAACCGCAGTGGTGAGGGGGGTGTCTTCCTCGGTGATAACATTGTTGCCCTCACGGCGGAAGGTTCCGTCCGCTTTGGGAACGACCCGCACGTAGAGGTCGCCCCGGGGCGCGCCTCCTTCACCGGCTTCACCACGACCGGGGATGCGAATCCGCTTTTCCTCGCTGATGCCAGCGGGGATGGTTACCATAATCGCCGTGTCGCCGGGGGCGCGTCCGGTTCCGTGGCAACGCTGGCAGGGTTGCCGGGGGACGACTCCTCGCCCCAGGCAACGGGAGCAGGGACGGCTGATGGCAAAGCCGCCTTGTTGCTGGCTGACGGTACCACTGCCCTCGCAGACCGGGCATTGGTCGAATTCGGTTCCCGGCTGTCCGCCGGAGCCTTTGCAGGTGGGGCAGCGACCATCCCCCGGAACGGAGATTTTGACCTTACCGCCGAGAGCCACCGTGAGGAAATCTACGCTGACGGTGAGGTTGAGGTCCTGTCCGGCTTGCGAGCGTACTCGCTGACGACCCCGTCCTCGTCTCCCTCCGAAGAGGTCGCCAAAGATGTCTCCCATGCCGCCGCGGAGCAGGTCTTCCATGTTGATGCCACCCTGAAAGCCCCCGGCTCCACCGCCGAAGCCGCCACCGTTATTCGGTCGGCGGGGGTCGTAGGCCCCGTATTTGCGGAGCTGGTCGTACTGTCGCCGCTTCTTCGGGTCGTGGAGGACATCGTACGCCTCACCGATCTCCTTGAAGCGTTTCTCCGCTTTGTTATCGCCGGGGTTGCGATCGGGATGATACTTCTTCACCAGCTCCCGATAGGAGCTTTTGATGGCGTCGCTGTCGGCGTTCTCCGGCACACCCAGGGTCTTGTAATAGTCCTTACTCATTCCGTTCACCCTGCTCGTTCTCGTCGGCTTCTTCTGTTGGTGGAGCCTGGGCAACAATCACCTGCGCCGGGCGGAGGATGACCTCGCCCATTCGGTAGCCATCGGCGAAGACATTGATTACCGTGTTCGGCTCTGCCTCGTCGCTGGGTTGAATCGCCATGCAGTCGTAGAGGTTCGGGTCAAAGGGCTTGCCCAGGGGCTTCATCCGCTCCACACCCAGCCCAGCCAGTGCCTCGTCGAGCTTGGCAATCACCGCCTGGATGCCCTCGCGAAAGGTCGCCGTGTCCTCGGTGTCATGCTCCGCCGCCCGGTGGAGGTCGTCAATCGGTGGCAGCAGCGTTGAGAGCAGGCTGCGATAGGAATCTGCCCGCACCTGCCCCCGCATCATCGCCTGACGCTTGCGGAAGTTGTCGAAATCCGCCGCCAGCCGGATGTACTTCAGCCGCAGGTCTTCTTCCTCCGGCGGGGTCAGTGGCTCCTCCCCGGCGGGTGAAATTACCTCGACGGTTTTATCTTCGGCGTTAACTACTTCTGGAGCTTCGCCGACTGGTGTCTTATCCTGTTTCTGTTTCTTCATCTCGTAGTTTCGTTGGGAAGGTGGTGGAGTTTTATCAAAAAGGCACGGCACGCCGCACCCCTGCTGTGCCAGTGGTTATTACAGGAGACCTCAACGCTCATAACCGAAATTAGCCCATAATCTCGCGAATCTCCGGCTTGAGCTTGCGGATAGCCAAGCGAGCCTGACCGAGGTTGCCGTTAATTGCAATCCCCATACCAATCAGGTAATCCTCATCCAGGCGTTCCATCAGGACATAGGTAAGATTGGAATAGGTAATCACACCATCAACCTGACCATCGCCACCCGCCGCCAGTGAGGCGCGCTTTGAGGCGAGGATCAGCTCAACATAAGCCATTGCAGCGTTATCGACATTAAACCGCTCGCTGAGGTCAATCTTGGAGACGATGATACCGGTCATCTCAAAGAGGACGGCAGCGAAGGCTCCTTTTGTATTCTTGATCGCCGTGGTGAGGGCGTTGTCTATCAAACTGTCTCTCATAGGTCTCTCCGTGGTTAGGGTTGTTTATTGCCCACAACCACTAAGAGTATATCAGAAACAACCCAAAAACACAGGAGTTTAGAGAAGGTTTACCAACTCTTTGCACAGGCGACGGAGTGCTAGGCGTGCCTGACCCAGGTTGCCGTCCGGCTCCAGACCGATCCCCACGATGTAGGTCTCGTCAACCGGGACGAGGAGCATCTGAGCCTGGTCCGTGGTGATGAGCAGGTTCTTTACATTGCCGCTGCCTCCGGCGTCCAGAGATGCCTGCCGAGCGGCACGCAGAGCCTCTACGTACGCCATCGTTGCCGTTTCCGGGTGGAAGCCAGCCTTGTGGTCAACGACATCAACGAGGATGCCATTACTCTCGAAGAGAGCCGCTGCGAAGGCACCGGAGGTGTTGCTAACAGCGTTTTCCAGAGCTTGCTTGATTTGTTTCATATTTCCTTATTTTTCGATTGACAACACAGACAATAGAGAGTATGGTCTGCATGTGGGGAGAATCTCGTTCCACCCGTTTATGTGCAGTCAGTTCAAAATTACGCCACACCGACTTAAGGGAGAATCATGTCTAACTCAGAAATCAAAGGAGAATTCGTCCTGATGATGGACGAATTGGTACAAGCTGTTTTTCGAAAGGACTGTCGTAAAGCCTCCGGGCTGGATTTCGCAAACCTGGCTGGCACCTGGGTTCCTCAGAGTGCCTTTAATGCCTATATCGACAAGCTGCGCGAACATACCGAAGAGTTTGGACCGTATATCATTGGTACGAAAATCATCGAGATGATAGACTCGATGGCACCGATTAAGAACGACTTCCCCACGCTCAAAGACATCGTAACCAACTGGGACAAGGTGTACCTAGCCAACAACCGTGGTGCCGACGCAGGGGAGTACAACGTGGTTGAGTTTGACGAAGAAAAGGGGCTTGCCGTGGCTCACGTTACTTCACCTCTCGACGAGGGTTTCCACATGGGTGTTCTTGAGGGTGCGATTCGCTTTTACCTCCGACGCAAGCCGAAGAGCGAGATAGTGGAAAAAATTTCTGACACTGGCAAGAGCGTCTTCCGCTATACTTGGCGGGTCTAGTCAACTAGCAGCGGTTTGATATCAGGAGGGACGGAGCTAATCCGCCCCTCTTTTTTGTCTCTTAGCACCGATTGGTAGGGGCGTATTGCAATACGCCCCTACGGGTTACCTGGAGCTGACTACTCTTTGTCTTCGTCAACCACTTCGTAGTCGGCATCGACAACGTCGTCCTGAGCGTCGTTGTTACCGCCGGGCTGGTCGGCTCCACCCGCGCCGGGTTGAGAACCCGCCTGCTGGTAGAGCTTCTCGCTCATGGTGTTCAGAGCCTGAGTCAGAGCCTCCTGAGCCGAGCGAATCTCGTCGAGGTCCTCGCCCTTGAGTGCCTCACGAACCCGACCCATCGCAGCCTCGATGGTGTTCTTGTCGTCTTCGGGAACCTTGTCGCCCATATCCTTGAGCAGCTTCTCGGCTCCGTAAACGGCGGAGTCCGCCTGATTGCGCAGGTCAACCTCCGCGCGCTTCTCTTTGTCTTCGTCGGCGTGAGCCTCGGCATCCTTCACCATCTGGTCGATCTCATCGTCGGAGAGACCGGATGAGGCGGTGATGGTAATCTGCTGCTGCTGACCAGACGCCATGTCCTTGGCAGAGACCTTGACGATACCGTTGGCATCGATGTCGAAGGAGACCTCGACCTGAGGAATGCCGCGCATGGCGGGTGGAATCCCGGTGAGGTGGAAGCGTCCGATGGTCTTGTTGCCACCAGCCATCTCGCGCTCACCCTGCAAAACGTGAACCTCCACCGTGGTCTGGTTGTTCTCGGCGGTGGTGAAGATCTGGCTCTTGTGGACGGGGATCGTAGTGTTGCGCTCGATGAGCCTGGTGCAGACACCGCCCAGGGTTTCGATCCCCAGGGAGAGCGGGGTTACATCGAGGAGGAGGATGTCGGTAACCTCGCCAGCGAGGATTCCCGCCTGAATCGCTGCGCCCACGGCGACTACCTCATCGGGGTTAACACCCCGGTGGGGTTCTTTACCGAAGAGCTTCTTGACTATCTCCTGCACGGCGGGCATCCGGGTGGAGCCACCGACGAGGATGACCTCGTCAATCTCGCTCTTCTTCACCTTGGCATCGCGGATGGCACTCTCGCAGGGGGCGACCACGCGCTCTACCAGATCGTCGGTCAGCGACTCGAACTTCGCCCGACTCAGCTCCAGGTTGAGGTGAACCGGGTTGCCGTCGCGAGCGGTAACGAAGGGCAGGTTGATGTTGGTGGAGGACTTGCTGGAAAGCTCCTTCTTCGCGCCCTCGGCGGCATCCTTCAGCCGCTGGAGTGCCATCTTGTCTTTACGAAGATCAATCCCCTCCAGCTTCTTGAACTCGTCGGCGAGCCAGTCGATGACCCGCTTGTCGAAGTCATCGCCACCGAGGTGGGTATCGCCATTGGTGGACTTCACCTCGAAGACACCGTCGCCCAGTTCGAGGACGGAGATATCGAAGGTTCCGCCACCGAGGTCGAAGACAGCGATGGTCTTGTGGTCTTTACCGTCCTTACCCAAACCAAAGGCGAGGGCGGCGGCGGTAGGCTCGTTGACGATGCGCAGGACTTCCAGTCCGGCGATCTTGCCAGCGTCTTTGGTTGCCTGACGCTGGGCGTCGGAGAAGTACGCCGGCACGGTGATGACGGCCTTAGAGACCTTCTCGCCCAGATAGTCCTCGGCGGTCTGGCGCATCTTCTGGAGAATCATCGCGCTGATTTCCGGCGGAGTGTAGTTCTTGCCGTCGATCTCCACGGCGGCGTCGCCGTTGGCGGCTCGCACCACCTTGTAGGGGACGGTCTTGATCTCTTCGGTAACCTCAGAGAACTTGCGTCCGACGAAGCGTTTGATCGAGAAGACGGTCTTGTCGGGGTTGGTGATTGACTGACGCTTCGCCACCGGACCGACGAGTCGCTCGTCGTCCTTGGCAAATGCCACGATACTGGGGGTCGTCCTGCCACCTTCGGCGTTGGGGATGACGGTAGGCTCGCCGCCCTCCATCACCGCCACACAGGAGTTGGTCGTCCCCAGGTCTATTCCGATAACCTTGGACATGGTTCCTCCGTTCAGAGTTTTGTTGCTTTAGTTTTTCTTAAAATGTTGGTTCCGTCTGTCAGAGACAAGGGGCTTTAGCCCCTTGCGGAACTGAAGTCTACTGCTCTTTTTGCAAGGGGTTGAAACCCCTTGTCTTACACCTCAACACCTTAAAGCGTAAACTCCCCCTACAGTGACTGTATGCCACTATCCAACGGCACTGCACAACTGTAGGGGGAGGTGAGAGTCAGGGTTTTCAGCTTATCGTTCGATAAGCTCAATGCTGGTGGTTCCGGTAATCTGACGGCTCTGGAGATTGATATTGTTGTAGCCGTCTTTTAGCTCAATGCGTCGGGTGAAGAGGATGTTCGAGTTGATTTCACCCTGGCTCGGCTTGCGATTCGAGGACAGGATAGCCACGGCGATGGTGTGGCTGCCCGACTCCACGGAATCGACGTAGCTGCCGTACACAAACTTGTTGATCTGCTTCTCGCCGATGATCAGGTCAACATTGCCATCCACGACCTCGCGGACAACCTCGCCATCGAGGAGGATGTAGAAGTAGATCGTCTCGCCATCTTCGGCCTGGAAGGCATCGCCGGAGATAGCCATGGCAAGCTGCACCATCTTGGGGCTGTCACTATCCACCGTGGAGGTAGAGTTCTTCGGCTTTGCCATAATCAGAGCCTCACGGACATCGTCGTCCACACGGAGATCTTTCAGGCGGAAGAGGTCGGCACTCTCCAGTTCTTTGGCAATGCCCACGTAGGCGATCAGCTTGAGGAAGTAGTCCTCGTCGTAGTCAATCTGCGCCAGGGCAAAGATAATATCGTTGCTCATCGGCTCGGAGAGCAGGCAGTGATAGAACAGCGCGTCGTCAACCCGGTATTCGTCGTCAACGAGGGCAATATCGCTGGCGGTAAAGGCGGGACGGGAGCCGGTGGTCTTGATCGCCTCGACGAGAACATCGTCGTAGGCTCCGGCCTCTAGCAGGGCGAGAATGTCTTCACGGTCAAGAGCCTGGGCGGCAAAAACGCCAAAGAGCAGGACAAAAACAATAGCAAGGTTAATCTTCCGCATGGGGGTTCCTTTCGGTAATCTGGATTCGAATGACAGTACGGCGACTAACGGTAACCAGAGCGCGGGAGCGGGTCGCCTCGGACAGGAGCTTTTTGAGCAGGGGAACGCGAATCGGCTTCGGCAGGTAGCCGTAGGCTCCCGCCGCGTAGGCACGGAGCAGACTCTGCCGGGAGCTATGACCGGAGACCATCAGCACCGGCAGGCGCGGACGAACCACGCTGATTGTCCGCAGAACCCGCAATCCTCCACCGTGGGGCATGTCGAGATCGAGGATTGCCAAGTCTATCATGGATTGTTCCAGTACGTCCAACGCCTCAGCGGCGTTCCCCACCGGCACGGTGCGATAACCCAGCCGCTGTAGCAGGCGAGCCATCGAAAGGCGGCAACCGGGATGATCATCGGCAATCAGGATTGAACGCATACTTTCACCTCGTGTTGCTAAAAGAGCAACAACTGTTCCAATTATCAAAACACCCCGACCAGCAGGGTGTTTGTACGATTTACCCTCTCGAAATCCGCCGAGATCGAACGAAAAAGACTGCCAGAATCGGCAAAGCTACCGAATTAACGCCATAATGGCACAGGGTTCAACAAAAAGGGGAGAAACGCAAAGCGTCCCTCCCCATTGTCCATCAAAGCTACGCAACAAATGATCTACTGCTCCATTTGAGCTTTATACTGCTTCGCTTTTTCGACCAAATCCAAGTCCGAAAACCTTGGTGACGTTATTATCGGAAAAGTGGAGTAGATAAATTGGATAAACCTACCCCAAGACATATCCTTCGTGTAGTTAATGATCTTCTGTATAGACGTGACCTCATCTTCACTTAGGTCAGAGTCGTAGTCTTTTCCAACATATTTCAGAAGAGTTTTATCGTCGCCAAAAGTGTTGGTGGAAGGAATGACTTCAAACAAACTATCCCTTGTTGCCAAGTCTTTAACGTCCCACACAAAAGGACCATATCTATCAAATTTCCAGCGAATATCAGTTAATTGTTCTTTCTCGATGTTTGCATAACGCCAATCTACTAAGTAAATCATCTTAGTAACCCTAGCGTTTGATAGATCATCCTTGTAAGGGTAGTTTTTGAGTATATAAGCTAAGACATCTCTCAGTTTGTTATTCACTCAACACCCCCTTCTCGTCAAACTTTGATGGTAATCCAATGTAGGGTTTCAGGACAGCAACCAGGTAACCTAGAAATTGACCAAAGGTTTTATTGTGTTTGAATTCTTTCTCTAGAACAGCAAGTTCGTATCTTTCTGACTTAGTCGATTCTATCGCTAAAATACCCAGTTTTTTCTTTTCGTGAGCAATTCTGAGGCAACAATAAAGCCTAGACTTCATCCGTATCTGCAAACCATCAACATCGACACTATAGCGATCTCTACTATAACTTACATAATCCTCGCCGGAATCAGGGAATCCATTGTCGAATAGCCAACCATCTGACCAAGCCTTGCCAATACAACCGACACCTGTTTCGTACTGGCTCTTTTTGAACTCTTCAAAGTTGGGATTCGATGATATTCTTGAACATGGGATAAAAAAACCAGAGTCAAAGAGATACAGTGAAATTCTATTGTGAATATCATCCTGCTTGCTAAAACTGGGCAGCCTGTCAGAAATCACATGCAGAAAATTTTCTACGATATCGCGAGCATTCTCCTGTAAAAACTCTTTATTTTTCTCAAGCTTCCTTATCTCAGATTCTAATTTTGATACACGTTTTTTAGTTTGGAAAGATATTATATAAAATATAACCGCCACAACAAAGAAAATACCCGCAAATACCCACCAATAGTACCAAGAAGCAATTTGAGTAAGATTAGAGAAAAATCCTGCTAAAAACAAGGCAATAAACGAGGCTAATTGTGCTCCGTTATCATCTAGCCAAATACCAATTTTTGAAAAAACGTTTCCCATGCACAAACCTCTCCCCCGAGGGTGTAAGTTCTATATACTCAATTTGTCAAAGCATTTAATAAAATAACGAATCGGGAAAGTAATCCCGATTCGTTATCGAATTGACCTGTAACGTCTTAGTGGTACCTAGCTCGTGAACTTGAAGTTCTTGAACTTCACCGCTGGTACGCGGACGCTGGTGAAGTTGCCGTCGATCAGGATGGTCTCTTTCGACAGAGCCTCGATGTTGTTGAACGCCTTGAGCATTGACTCGGTGAAGCGCAGGTTCATCACCGGGCGGACGATCTTGCCGTCCTCGATCAGGAAGGTGCCGTCCCGGGTCATTCCGGTGAAGAGCAGCTCCAGGGGCTGGAGGAAGGGGTTGAGGTAATGGAAGTGGGTAATCAACAGCCCCCGCTTCGTACCCGCAATCATCTTCTCCAGGCTGGAGTCGCCCCCTGCCATGAAGAGGTGCATCGGAATCGCCCCGAAGTTCGTACCAGCGGGGAGACCGTGTCCGGTGGTCTCTACGCCTGCCATCTTCGCCGTGGTGCGGTCGAAGACCACATTCTTCACCACGCCGTTCTCGACCAGAGGAATCCGTTGCTTGGGCATTCCCTCGAAATCGAAGGGAGCCGGCGAGCCGGTGGGGTCGTGAGCGTCATCAATCAGGGTGAAGTTCTCGCCGAAGAGCTTCTCGCCGAGTTTGCCCGTGGCGAAGCTCCGCTGCTCGTGATACGCCAGCCCGTTAAAGCCGGAGTAACCCATCGACGTTAACAGGTCCGCCACACCGTGAGGTTCAACGACGATGTCGTACTCCTCCGGCGGAATCGCCGTGGGGTTCTGACCATCGAAGGCTTTCTGCGTGGCATGTTTACCCAGTGCTGCAGCATCAAGCTCACGAACATCTTTACTCGCCTCGGCGGCAAACCCCGCTGAGGTGTCGGAGAGGATCGTGATATTTACCGAAGCCTTGGTCAACCGCCGATACGCCGCCAGACCAACGGAGTTGACAATAGCTATCTCCGTCGCCCCGGTGGTGTAGGCTCCTGAAGCATCGAAGCCGTGTTCATCGCTGGTGGCGATAATCTTTTCGACCTCTTTGGCACGGAACATCGGCTCGGCTTCGTAGGTTTCCTGAGACCAGCTTTCGACCTTCGGGTACTCCTGCTTTCCGGGGAGACCGGGGAAGAGTTTGTTCTTTGGAACCAGCTTCGCCGCCTCGATGGCTCCGGCAACGGCTTTGGCAAGTCCCTCGTCGCTGAGGTCGTTGATGTTTACCATGCCGATTTTGGAGCCGTCCACAATGGCACGGATGGTTACGCCAGCGTCTTGCTTGCCGATGTTCTGGTGAATGTAGGAGTTAGCGAAGCGGGTCAGGTTGGTCTCGTCGCCGAAGAGGGTTGCCTCCAGAGCATCGGCACCTCCCTGGCTGACCGCCTTCTGTAGCCTTTCAAGGGCCTGTTCTTTTCCGATCAACATTAGGCACCACCTACCTTTACACCTCGGAAGCGAGCCGGAGAGGTTCCGTGCCCGATTCGCATCACCTGCATCGGTTCACCCTTGCCGCAGTTCGGTGTCCCCCAGAGGTACCAGAGGTCCTGATTGCCGATGGCATCGCAGGAACGCCAGAAGCGAGGGGTCTTGTCGGCGTAGCGAGCGTTCTTGACCACCGCGCCGAGCTTGCCGTCAATAATCTCGCGGGCGTACTCCACTCCAAACTGGAAGTTGAGCCGCTTGTCGTCAATGCTCCAGCTCTTGTTCGTGTACAGGTACAGCCCGTTCTTGATGCCACCGATGAGGTCTTCCTCGGTAGCTTCGCCCGGTGCCAGGCAGACGTTGGTCATCCGGGTGATCGGGAAGTCGCTCCAGCTCTGCGCCCGACAGGCACTGTGCGATTTACCACCGTAAACATGGGCGGTATCGCGGGTGGAGAGATAGCCGGAGAAGACGCCGTCCTTAACAATGTCAAAGCGTCGTGCCGGAACACCCTCGTCGTCGTAGCCAAAGCTCCCCAGTGAGCCGGGGATGCTGGCATCGCCGTAGAGGTTTACAATGGGCGAACCGTAGATGAAGCTGCCCAGTTTGTCCGTGGTGAGGAAGCTGGTTCCGGCGAAGCTCGCCTCCTGACCAAGGACCCGGTCAAGCTCGATGGCATGACCACAGCTCTCGTGGATCTGCAACATCATCTGCGAGCCTTCGATGACCACATCCATCTCACCACTGGGGCATTCCTTCGCGGTGAGCAGTTCCACCGCTTCTTTGCCGACGCGGGGGGCGTTGCCGACGAAGTCCCACTCTTGCAGAAGCTCCCAGCCACGAGCCTGGTAAACCCCTCGCGCGCTGGCTGGATAGCTGCGGATCTGCATCTCGTTGTTGCCGATTGCCACACAGCTCATCCCGCCGCCAGTCTCGATCTTCCGTTGCTCAATCACAGAGCCGATGGAGCTGACGAAGACCTTGTGTTTCTCCACGATGTTGGTGTTGCCCTGCACCACGGCGATTTGGTCGTCCACCTTCATCGCGTTGGTGGCTTCGAGGAGGAAATCCACCTTCTTTTCGATGGGGATATTGAAGGGGTTGATCCGCACCTGATCGTAGTTGCTCCAGTAGTCCACGTAGGCATCGAGTTCGTCGAGGATAACGTTATCGTGGCGCACACTGGCAGCCGCCTTGGCGATCCCCAGTGCCATCGCCGCTGTACGACGCATCTCTGCCTCGGTCAGAACGCTGGAGCAGGCAAAGCCCCAGGCTCCGTTATAGAGTACCCGCACCCCGAAGCCTTTATCAAAGCTTCGACCTGCCGTCTGAACCATGCCGTTCTTTACCGACACATCCTCCGACCGCAAGTCCTGGAAGCGAGCCTCCGCATAGCTGGCACCGTAGCGCGTAGCGTGATCTACCGCCAGCCGTAATAGCCCTTTAATCAAGGTTTCTCCTTTCCTTGTTTAAGTACAAATTGACGCACCCGATACTAAGTCCGCTATTGGGCAATGTCAACCAACAATAAGCCTTCGTTGTTCTCTTACAGATACCCTTTGATGGGCTGGGGTTTCACGGGGGTGCGGGGACAATCCCCCAATGGGTACGTACAACGCTTGTAGTAGGGGCGTATTGCAATACGCCCCTACGGCGGAATACTGAACACCATTCCCGCCGCTGACCCCACGAGGATGTTCGCCGTAGGGGTACGGCGTGCCGTACCCTTGCAAATCCGCAATTAGCCTTATCAGAGATTTTGGTGAGTCTTACAGCAGTCTCAAAATCTAAATTAAACTGTTGGGCTTGACAGCGGGGAGAGAATAGCATATCATCCCGTTGTTGAGATGAACTCTCTTTAAGCGACACCCTCCAGATGTAAGGGTCAAAAGAAAATGACCAAAACCAGAAAAAAGCTGAAGGTCGCCATCACCGGCAACCCAAACTGCGGCAAGACAGTTCTCTTTAATGAGCTGACCGGAGGACGGCAGCATGTCGGCAACTGGCCCGGCGTTACCGTGGAGCAGCGCAGCGGAACCCATCGGGTGGACGGTCACGAGCTGGAAATCGTTGACCTTCCCGGAACCTACTCGCTCTCACCGCTGACGCTGGATCAGATGGTGGCACGGGACTACGTCCTTTCCGATGAACCCGACGTAATCGTCAACATCGTGGATGCCTCCAACCTAGAACGCAACCTCTTCCTGACCAGCCAACTGCTAGAGCTGGAGCTGCCCCTGGTCATCGCCCTGAACATGATGGATGTGGTAGAGGCACGGGGTGATAAGATCGATACCAAGCAGCTCTCACAGCTTCTCGGCTGCCCGGTGGTTCCTATTGTGGCGACGAAGCGGCGGAACCTCGACGGGCTAATCGAGAGCGTCATCGCCGTGGCAGAGGGAAAGACAAAGCACAAACAGGTGCGAGTCAACTACGGTAAGGATTTGGAGAGGTCTATTGCCACGGTATCTACCTGGCTTGAGGAGCATGAGACTGTCAGTCTCGGCGGTTCAAGACGCTGGCAGGCGATTCGTCTGCTGGAGGGCGACCCGGAGTATCTACAGAAGCTCGAAGAGCTTGAGGATGGCGAGGAGCTAAAGGGGCTGGTCGCGGCGGAGTACGCCCGGATGGAGTCGCTCCTCGGTGAAGAGCCGGAGAACCACTTCAATGAGGCAGCCTACGGCTTTGCCGCCGGGGCGATTCGCGAGACCATCCGCCGCAACGCCCTGGGCAGAGCCAAGACCACGGAGAAAATTGACCGAGTGCTGACCCATCGCATCTGGGGATTGCCCATCTTCGGATTGCTGATGTGGCTGACCTTCGAGGTTACCTTCACCCTCGGCGCGCCGTTCATGGGCTGGATCGAGGAGGGCTTTGGCTGGCTTGCCAGACTGGCAGCCTCGGTCATCCCCGAAGGAATGCTCCAGTCCCTGGTGGTTGATGGCATCATCGGTGGGGTCGGCGGAGTACTGGTCTTCGTGCCGAACATCCTCTTCCTCTTTTTGATGATTTCGATTCTGGAGGATTCCGGCTACATGGCACGGGCAGCCTTCGTGATGGATCGGTTTATGCACAAGCTCGGTCTCCACGGTAAGAGCTTTATTCCTATGGTGATAGGATTCGGCTGCACCGTTCCGGCGGTGATGGCGGCGCGGACGCTGGAGAACCCCAAAGACCGCTTGGTTACCATCCTCACCGTCCCGCTGATGAGCTGCGGCGCACGGCTGCCCGTGTATATCCTCCTCGCCGGAGCCTTCTTCCCGGCTGCCTATGCCGGAACGATCATCTTTGGAATCTACCTGCTGGGTATCGTCCTTGCCGTGGTGATGGCAAAGCTGTTCCGCGGCACCATCCTCAAGGGCGACCGCGATCCCTTCGTGATGGAGCTGCCTTCGTACCACATCCCCACGGTGAAAGCTGTTCTGCTCCACGCTGGTCAGCGGGGCTGGCTTTACATGCGCAAGGCGGGAACGATCATCCTCTTTGCAATGGTGATTATCTGGGCGTTGACCGCCTTCCCCGGCGAGCCGGAGCATCCTGCCGTCTTTGAAAAGATGCGCCTGACCTCCGGTACAGAGTTCACCGAGACTCAGTTAGAGATTGCCTTCGGGCTGGGTCTGAGCTACGCCGTTGAGGACTTCGCGCCAACTGATGAAGCTCCCTACATCCCGTGGCTGGCGGAGAACGCCGGGCTGCTCGCACTGACCGAGGGAGTAAGCGAAGCCCACGAGGACTTTAACTCAACGGTAGAAGACGACGATCTGGAGAAAGGCTCCGCCGATTACGCCACCGCTGAAGTTGAGTTTGAAGAAAGCCTCACCGAGTTGAGCGCAGACGAATCACTTTACACCGCCGCAAGTCAGCTCTACGAGGCGGAGAGCCGCTACACCACCGAGCTTGCGATGATTGGCGCGGCGGAGGAGTCGGCTCGGCTGAAGGTTACGCCGCTGGGCTACATCGGGCGCGGACTCTCCTACGTCTTCTATCCCCTCGGCTTCGACTGGAAGGTTTCCTCGGCTCTGGTCGCCGGATTCGCCGCCAAGGAGATCGTCGTCGGCACCCTGGGCATCCTCTACTCCATCGGCGAGGTGGACGAGTCCAGCACCGAGCTGCAAGAGCGCATCGCAGCGGAGCTAAACGAGGAGAGCGACGGCGGCGGCTGGCTCACCGCCCTGACCCTGATGGTCTTCGTGCTGATTTACGTTCCCTGCGTGGCGGTGCTGGCGGTGATCAAGCGAGAGACCGGCTCCTGGAAGTGGGTCGGCTTCTCCATCCTTTACCTCACCGGACTCGCCTACGCCGTGGCTGGGCTGACCCGGCTTGTCGGCTCACTCTGGCTATAAAGGAAGGGATAATCACTCGTGTTTGGACTTTAGTGATTTTTCAACCTGTTGTTGAATTATCGATTACGTAGTGTTATTCTGTCACAATCGGAGGAGCAAAAAGTGGCAGAAAAAACGAGTTCAGATCGGC
>Ga0190344_1000123_pt1 | contig 50005 bp, 44 predicted proteins | sample 48721323_MG_FD_161662 | JGI IMG/M metagenome (GOLD analysis project Ga0190344, IMG submission 161662) | Hydrothermal vent microbial mat bacterial communities from Southern Trench, Guaymas Basin, Mexico - 4872-13-2-3_MG | ecosystem: Environmental > Aquatic > Marine > Hydrothermal vents >... | reverse complement strand
TCGAAATTGATCGGGTGGCTTTATCATTTTCGTCATCCAGTGTGTGTTTTTCCATAAATTGATTTTACCTACTGTTTGAAAGGCAATAACTATAACACATTTTCCTTAACTTAATGGCATTGAGGTGGAACCTGGGGATGGAAGGGAAGGGGGCCCCAACCCTGAAAATGTGAATAGCTCCAGGTGCAACCTGGGGATGGAAGGGAAGGGGGCCCCAACCCCGAAGGGTTGAATATGAAAATGGTCTTATTTATTTTACAAATTTTATCACGGTAATAATCTTTATTTAGATTGGATAACGGATTTCAATGAAAAATAGATTCACATTCAACCCCTACGGGGTTGGGGCCCCTCCCCCGGCCCTTCCCCCAGGTTCCACCTGGGGCTATTCCCCCTTCGGGGTTGAGGCCTTTTTTATCTCGCTTTCCCCAGGTTCCACCTGGGACTATTCACATTCAACCCCTTTGGGGTTGGGAGCATTTAGTCAAGCGGGAAAATAGAAATGCGCCTCTGCCAAACTAAAGTTTGGACGGCTGCCAAACTAAAAACGACGCTAAAGTTTCGCGGAGCGAAACTTTAGCGTCGTTTGGACTCCTGTGAAATAACTGGCCTTTGCTGAAGCTATACGGCCGCGGCCCCACCCACGATTTCAGACAATTCTTGCGTAATCGCAGCTTGACGCGCTTTGTTGTAAGCTAACTGCAATTCATCAATCAAATTGCCGGCATTATCAGAAGCACTTTTCATTGCCACCATCCGAGCCGCTTGCTCACAAGCGACATTTTCAACCACACTCTGATAAACCAGCGATTCAATATAGCGCATCAACAAACCATCTAACACCTCTTGGGCTTCTGGCTCATAAATATAATCCCAGTGATGAACCAGTTTTTCGTCCTCTTCATCTGCTGAAATCGGTACCAGTTGCCGCACGGTGGGCCTTTGTGTCATGGTATTGACGAAGTGGTTGTAGACAACAAACAGTTGGTCAATCGTGCCCTTTTCGTAGGCATCTAACATCACTTTCACGGTGCCGATTAAGTCTTCAAGCGTTGGCGCATCGCCTACCTGCTCTGCTTCTGCGACGATGTTGCCACCAACGCGTCTAAAAAACATCGCGGCTTTTCTACCAATGGTACACATCTCCATGTCAATACCATCATCACCCCATTTTTTCATGGACGACACGGTGCTTCTAAACATATTGTTATTCAAGCCCCCGCACAATCCGCGATCCGAGGAAACGATGATGAGCCCCACACGCTTGACTTCACGCTGCATCATGTAAGTATGTTTGTATTCAGGATGAGCCTGTGCTAAGTGACCAATCACTGCACGGATTTTTTCCGCATAAGGCCGCGATTTACGCATTCTGTCCTGTGCCCGACGCATTTTACTGGCGGCGACCATTTCCATAGCACGGGTAATTTTTTGTGTGCTTTTGATACTTGCAATCTTGGTACGAATTTCTTTTCCACTTGGCATAATTGATTTCCAGAGTTTTTGTTTCAAAAGTACAAGGCAAGCCTTGTACTCTTTAAGGCCCTAGTGCAGGATCGCGGAAGGAACCATACCACCCCAACGCCAACGGCTAAAGCCGTTGTCTAAAAGCGAAAGTAGGCTAAAGCCTACTGAGCCTCTTGCAGTGCCCTTTAGGGTACTTTAGCTTTCAGTTGGCTGAGGTGGTCTTTCTACTTCCGCTTTCGTGTACTAGCACGGAGTACAAACTTCAGTTTGTACGATCCAACTTCTACTTACAACATTTCTTTGAGTGCTATAACAGCCTCTCTCGCGTAAGGTTTTAACCTAGAAGGAATCTGACTCGTTTGAATTTCAGGCCCTAGAATACCCACTCCAATGGGTTTCATCAACTCTAATTGCAGTTGAATAATCGCATTGATGACGGCATAGCCCATCACAAGCCCATGTTTTGTTTCACCTTTTTCAATAATGCCTAGCGCGACGGCCCCGTTGATATCTTCTCGCTGGAGTAATTGTTTCAAGGCTAAAGGTTTTTCCATAGAGCCGTGTACCCACCGCTCGGCTATAATGTTTAAATCACATTCTTTGGCGGTGACACGAGCCTCTGAAAGCATCTCCTCCACTTGCGATTTATGAAACGATCCAAGAACAATAGCGATATTGTTATTCATTGATTTATGTTATCATTGACTACATAAGTTTGTAGTAGGCGCTTCTGCGCGTTTGTAGTAGGCGCTTTAGCGCCTAAGTTTGTAAGAGGCGCTTCAACGAAGTTTGTAGTAAGCGCTTTAGCTTCTAAATATACCACTTTATAGAGTTTGTAGTAGGCGCTTTAGCGCCTAAGTTTATAAGAGGCGAGTTTGTAGTAGGCGCTTTAGCGCCTAAGTTTATAAGAGGCGAGTTTGTAGTAGGCGCTTTAGCGCCTAAGTTTGTAGTAGGCGCTTCAGCGCCTAAGTTTGTAATAGGCGCTTCAGCGCCTAAGTTTGTAGTAGGCGCTTTAGCGCCTAAGTTTGTAGTAGGCGCTTTAGCGCCTAAGTTTGTAATAGGCGCTTCAGCGCCTAAGTAATAAGGCCTCCCAAAAAAAATACCCTTCGGGGTTGTGGCCCAAGTTTTATCTTGGGGCTATTTATATGTTCCTCATGTTTCACCCTCATCCTTAGACATAATTTTTTAACTAATTGATTTTATTGATTTTAAAGCGTAGGGCCCACGTAAGAGATTCATTAAAAATCAATGCTTTTTTATCCGTTTATTTCGAGTATCCGTTGTACTTATCAGGAATGTACCCTGTATCCAAAAGACTTATGTATAACGATGAGGGTTTCACCTGGGGCTATTATCTCGCTCCGCTCGGAACGTAGTTTCACATTCAACCCCTACGGGGTTGTGGCCCACTTCTTGTCCCACCCCAGTCATATTCAACCCCTTCGGGGTTGTGGCCCACTCCTTGTCCCACCCCATGTTTCACAACATCACCCCAGGTTTTACCTCAATGCCATTAAGTTAAGCAGCCTTATACCATAAGGGTTTTGTGCGGCTCAGTCCGGTGGGGCGGGCGTTGTGAGTCGAAACTGACACTCCGACGTGTTTTAAATTATAATAATGACTATGCTATACTAAATTTAAAACTTAGGCTAGTTTTTATAAACTTATACTGCAAAAGTCATTTAATATCAATAGTATAATATTTATATAATTACAAGTTATCCAATCAAAGTAAGTGGAATACTAACTTTTTACGAATTTTGTTTATTTAAATTATGATGAATAAGGTATTTTTTGATAAAAATCGTTATTAAACCCTTTTTTATCCATTTTTAAGCAAAAACTCCCCCAACCCATTCAAAATACTTGAATAGGAAATTTTAAAAAAGTTGCTTTTTGCTAAAAACAGGGTTTGTAAATGCGTTTATAATAATTTAAGGAAACTCTAGCTGAACTCTTTTTTCGTGGAACCTTGCGATTTCGCTTTGTGTAAGTCGGATCGGAGATATTCCATTCAGTCAATGTTGCCATAAGTTCTTGAATTGGCTTACAATGGTAAAATAATTCTACCCTAAAATTTTTTATGGCGTTAAAAGACACCATGTTATTGACAGTCTGTCTGTGTTTATTCAGGCTGGATTTCTTAAATAATTGCGAATCAGCGGCTTTGGTGAGTAGGGATTCTAAACCCGTTAGAAACATAATTGCAAAAAAATCCTGTTTAACTGAGATAACCGTTTTACCTGTAAAATTATCAATTTTTAAGCGTTCTTTTATAACACCAAGAAAACACTCAACACCCCAACGTAAATTATATAATTCCTTAAACATAAGGGCTGAGTATTTTTTCTCATCAAGCAATGAGGTAACAAGAACTTCTATCTCTCCTGTGCTCAATCTAACTCTAACAAAGCGCACGGTAATTTTTTCTGGTAGTCCCAATTTTTGGCACTTTTTCTTGACTTCTCCTTCCGCTTTTAAAGTTACTATATTGCTATTAGTAACTTGTTGTTTAAACATATCTCGTGCCGCTTTAAATGACGTTTTTGAACAACGACCCGTAAAATGTCGCCCAAGTTTGGTTAATGATGCTAAAAATATATAGGATGGATAGTTGCGATCAAACAAAATCAAGTCACCCAGAAAGTGTATGCTTGATGTGTTCCAAAGCCAAATCAACCTCATAAGCCTTGGCAGGTGCAAGACAAGCATCAATGATAGTCTTGTTTATTTCGTCTATCATCACCGAAATAAGCCCATAACCATGTTGTCCGATTATCTTATTATTCTTACTATTAGTAAAATTTATGGTACCAAATTCGTCGTTTATTTCTGGCACATTAGGCAAATGGATTTTGGAGCCGTCAATAGCCAGTAAACGAAAACCCCAAGCGTTTTCAAAATTATCATCGGCATAAAGAACATCAAGCACTGCTCTTTGATTTAACGTGATGAACGCCTCAGGTTTTAAATGACGACGTGCTTGAGTAAAAGCACTCTTTGTTACTAAAACGCCGTTGTTCAGTTTTTTAAAAAATTCATTTAAAACAAGCTGTAACGGTTTGATGCTATGCAAGTAAAATTATCAAAATGACTGCTACAAAGTCCAATTTTGACTTTCTGGTAAAAAAATTGTAAACTGTGCGATGCTCATCTTTAAATGACTCATCGTTTAACAACTCGCGAATAATCGAAATTGATCGGGCGGCTTTGTCATTTTCGTCATCTAGTGTGTGTTTTTCCATAAATTGATTTTACCTACTGTTTGAAACCTAATAACTATAACACATTTTCCTTAACTTAATGGCATTGAGGTTTTACCTGGGGCTATTTATATTCAACCCCTACGGGGTTGTGGTTGGATCGATTTGTTCCCCAGGTTTCACCTGGGGCTATTCATATTCAACCCCTACGGGGTTGTGGCCCACTTCTTGTTTCACCCACCCCAGGTTTCACCTTTTCAGGCAAAAGTTTCGCTCCGCGAAACTTTTGCCTGAAAGGCTATTCATATTCAACCCCTACGGGGTTGTGGCCCACTCTTTGTCCCACCCCAGGTTTCACAACATCACCCCAAGTTTTATCTGGGGCTATTCTTATGCAACCCCTACGGGGTTGTGGCCCACTCCTTGTCCCGCACACCCTAGGTTTCACCCTTGTCCTTATACATAATTTTTTAAATAATTGATTTTTATGGATTTTAAAGAGTAGGCCCCACGTTAGGGAGCCATTATAAATATCCGTTTATTTAGCTCCGCTGACCTACGGTTCGCGTATCCGTTGTACTAAAGAGTGGAACTGACAACTTTATAGGCCTACCTGTTTTTCTGCTAGGACTCTTTCCACTGTATCAACAATTGTTTGAGTTTGAGTATCTATCTCAATATTAACCCATTCACCTTTGCCTTTGATGCCAAAGGTGGTTCGTTTCAACGTTTCTGGTATCAAGTAAACCGTGAAAGTATCATCCGTTTTATTGACATCGACAAGGGTGAGGCTCACGCCATCTAGGGCCACATAACCTTTTGAAAAAATATATTTCATCAGGTGATGAGGGACTTTAAATGTGATAATGTGATTGTTTGGTATTGAGGTATCGACTTTGATAATCTCAACCTTTGCATGCACATGCCCTGAGACGATGTGTCCTCCAACTTCATCGCCTATCTTGAAAGAACGTTCAACGTTGACATATTTTCCTTCTTTTATATGACCGATAGTAGTGCGCTGCAATGTTTCTTTCATCGCATCAAAAAATACCCGTTTGCCTTCGACGCTTGTCGTCGTGAAACAGACACCGTCAATAGCAATGCTTGCCCCTTGTTCCAATCCTTCCAGTAATTCCTCTGGAAAGGTGAGCGAAAATGTCGTTAAGTCTTGTTTTTCTAAGACTTCTGAGACTTCTACATAAGCTTGTACAATACCAGTAAACATAGTTATCAGTTTTTTTCAGTGATCAGTTATCAGTTATCAGTTATCAATGATCTGTTTGAGTGATCTGTTTCAGTGAGAAGTGTATATGGAACGTGCTTCAAAAGGGTGAAAATGAATTGTTGCTTGGTAACCGTATTGAGAGCTTATAAATAAGCATTATTCATTATTCATTCACAATTAGCTCCGCTGACCTTCGGTTCGTTTACGTCACAATTCACACAATTCACAATTATACCAGTCCTTACTTTAGAATCTCTACTTTCACTCGGCCATGTCCGTCTTTGATTAAGCCGATCAGTTTAGCCGCTCTACGTGAAAGATCGATAATTCTATTCCTATAAAAAGGGCCACGATCATTAATCACGAGTTCTACAGACTTGCCCGTTTTTAAATAGGTGACTCTCACACGAGTCCTAAAAGGTAATTTCTTATGTGCCGCGGTTAACTTGTTTTTGTTGTATCGTTCACCATTGGCAGTCAGGTTACCATGTAAACTATTAGCATAGTATGAGGCCTCACCATAGAGGACTTTTACCACCTTCTTTTTAGAGTGTTTCACCAACGGCGCAATAGCCACCCATTGTTCTGTACCATTACCAAGCGGCGGGTAAGAGGATCGAGTGGGTTTGCGTTTATGAAAGTCGGTTATTCCAGAGGGCTTACCCGGCCTTCGCCCATGAAAGAGTTTATAGCTAACAACACGGCCTTTCGCATCCCGAGAGGCCGATACCACAACACCTAGATGATTAATGCCGCGGCCCCGAATAAATAAGTCTTTAGCCTTAAAGTTTTTATACTTTCGGTTACGATAACCATAAAACATCACCGCACCCGGCTTAATAAAATGCGATTGTTTCAAGGGTTCATGGACAAGTATCAACTCGCCACGTCGGTGATACCATTTTGCAATTCCTATAGTAGTCCGTGCATTACGGACTTTTGGATAATCATCGTTAGGGCAATACTCAGCTTTAAACTTTCCAACAAATTTATGAAAGATACCTGAGCAATCTTGCAATTTACGGCTACTGAATTTTAATCCGCTCAGCTCCTTGGCAATTTTTGTGATCGAATTGGCTAGCTTAAGTTGCTGCCCTCTGCAACTCGCCTTGTAACTCGCTTCCGTACTAGCGACAGTCGTCACTGGAAGTGGGGGCTTTTTAGGTGGCCGTTTTTTAGAAGGCGTTTTCTTTTTAGATGGCCTTTCATATTTCGTTTCAGATTTGACTTTTTTATACGAACATTTCCAGCCATATCTTTTGAGCTTTCGTATAAAACCCTTCATTCTCCGCTCACAATAGCCCACCGAATTTTTAGAACGCCACAACACGCGACGATAGCCGGGTTTTTCAGTCGGTTTTTCATAGACGACTTTGCAGGGAACTTTGCGTCCTTCATATCGATAGTCTAATGTCACAATCCGTTTATTGCGGTGGTGCGTACAGGTTGCCACTTTGTCTACTACGTCACTGGCCGCCGCAGCAATTCGACTGTCACCGAGCGTGACGAATAGAACTATTATTGTTAGGCCGATAAGCCCTTTTATAGGTATTTTTCCCATTGGTGTCCTCACATGGAGTCCAAAGCTTTAGCTTTGGCGGTTTTTAAAAAAAGTTGCACATTTCATAAGCCTTTGTTAATTTGTCATTTTTCAGTTCGATATTCACATTGCCAGCCATATCCTTCTAGCTTTTGTATAAAACCGGCCATTTCCTGCTCGCAATAACCCTCCGTTTGTTTTGCATACCACAAAACTTGACGATGACCGGGTATTTCGGTGGGTTTTTCATAAACGACTTGGCAAGGCACTGGGTTTTCCTCCACCAGATAGTCCAATGTGACAAGCCTTCTTTTGGAGTTGTTGGTACATATTGCAACTTTATCTTGTCCCTGATAGAGGGTACTATAATCCGCCTTCTCAGCTTGCTTCTCGGAAGCTTGGGGTGGCGTTTTTTTAGCAACTGGAGTTACGTGGCTTTGTTTATCATAAGAACATTGCCAGCCTTCTCCGTTTAGCTCTTGTATAAACTCTTCCATTTTCTGTTCACAATAACCCACCGTTTGGTCTGCCTCCCACAAGACTTGACGATGGCCGGGATTTTCAGTTTGTTTTTCATAGACGACTTGGCAAGGAACGGGGTATTTTCCCACAATATAGTCTAATGTGACAAGCCGTCTCTGGGAGTTATTACGGCATACTGCAACTTTATCCTCCACATCAGTGGGGGCAATCACGACAAGATTACCGCAGCCTCCGACGATGAGCGCTATTATTAGTAAGCTAAAGCTGATAATTTCATTGTTCATGGTATTGTTCCAATGAATTGGTTAATACTGACAATAATAACTACAAGGATTGTATATAATAAGGGATTTTAGATTAGCGCATATTTTAATTCGGATTTCTTGATATGTTTTGTATCGATAAAGAGTGTCCCACTTGTGTTGTTTCAATCAAAGGCCATCAATCAACCGCAATCAATTTCACAACCTGGCCCCCAAACCGTCAATTCGACAAAACCTTGGTTTTTTGAGGAAAGCAGATTAACAAAAACGTTCATTGCGATAAATTTAGCAAAAAACCCATCCTTTTTTATAACAATCCTTGGGCGTTTGCACGAAAAAACGTGATCATCGAGGTTAAGGAAAAGGCCCGTTTGTAGTAGGCGATTTATCGCCTCACGCGCAGTCGTCCAAACGTAAGGCAGTCGTCCAAACACTCGTATTATATCCTCACCGTTTCATGGAAACGATAAAAAAGTTAGCCGCTATTCTTTCATGGTATATATTATTCCATAAGGGCCCGCATTAATAACATTCGTATCACCAAACTTTTCAATTTGCCCAGAACTGGCATGTATGTGACCACAAACAGCAAGTTTAACCTTTTTTGTTTCTAATACTTCTCTTATGGCTACACTACCTAAGCGCTCGCCCAAAGACGAAACATCCAAAATTCCCTTCGGTGGAGAATGGGTTACCAATAGACACTTTTCTGGACATTCTAAGAGCAATTCTCTGGCTTGTTCTTCGGTAAAATCATAACTCCAAGCTCCAAATGGTGTTACTGGTATGCCACCACCCACTCCGAATATATCAATACCATCCAGATTAATGCCGGTTCCATGCAATACATTCGCCGTCTTCCAATTTCTACATTCCTCATTGAGTTCTTGAAATGTTTCACAGTTTCCTGGAACAAACACAGAGGGTTTGTTGATACGACTTAGTTTTTTTATGACTTCCTTTAGCCTGTGTCCATTACAAAAATCACCTGCGCCTATGACTAAGTCTACATTCTTTGATTTCTCTAATATTTTATTTATACAATTAGTACTACAATGAATATCACTAAAGGCCAATATGTCCATTTGTTCAGATACCCTATATCAAAGCGAGGTTTGGCAAACTTTGTATCAAACGAAGCGCGATCAACCCTGGAAGTTTGCCCCACGTATTTTTCTGAACTGTGCGATTAAATGTCAAAACGTATGGAACCTTAGCAGAGCGTAATCCACCCTCAGCATTTTGGGGCAGATTACACCTGGCGGTTACATAGCACCAACACGCAAGTTGCCACCGCTCACAACAGGCGATGGACGCAGAAGGCGTTCCACGCCGGCGTGTCAATGTTTCAGTTTTTAGCCGTGTAAAATATAAGTCGCGTTGTCTTAATTCGTTCCAAGAATTATTGCATAAGTTCCAAGTATTTTGGATGCCTACCAAACTCAAGTTTGGATGTCTGCCAAACTAAAGTTTGGACTCCATTAAGAGTCCTGCCAAACTAAAGTTTGGACTCCTGTGTCTCCGTTTAGATAAATGCTCGGCCGGTTATTACTTCAATATCAACTCTAGTCGCTTATCAATAAAATTTTAATTTTTCATGAGTATAAGTCCTTCTTCATGCGAGTTTGGTGTTTAGCCCGAAGGGAATTAACAATTAATCATTAATCATTAATCATTAACTATTAATTAGCCTTTTACCGTAAATAGTATGGTTAAACTCTTTACCATTGAAATCAGCAATGTTTGGTAGCAGTGCCCATCTTTCAAAACCGTATTTTTTTAGTAAATGAATGCTTGGTTTGTTATGCGCCATGACAAAAGTGATAAGCGTTTTAACCTGCAATATTTCGCATTGCCGCAAAACGAATTCCATTAATTGGCTTGCTACACCTTTTTTTTTAAACTGATTATCAACGTAAAAGCTGGTTTCGCGGACATATCTAAATGCGCCTCTCCCACCTCGGTACAGACTGAGCGAGTTATATCCAACGACTAAGCGATTCATCTCGGCAACATAGATGGGGCATACTGTTGGTATATGTTCTTCAAACCAAGGTATTTGTTCATTTTTATCTAATGGTTGAAGATCACCTGTCGAACACATTGACGGTATAGATTGATTATAAATATCAACAATCCGTGACAGATCACTCTTATGCGCTAATCGTATTTCCATAGTTTTATTGAAGCATTAATTATCTATCTATTGAGTATTGTCATAAAGATTGCTCTTTCTGTCATCTCGACACGATGATAAATCGTTCGCTGCTAGGAAAGAACTTAAAAAGTGGGCCAGGTTGTCGAATTGATTAACTTGTTTTTGTTAATGGCCCACTTTTGCTTAAAATGCGGAAAAGCGATAGCTTTCCATAAAAATATACGGGTAAACCTCGTTGGTATCGCTTGAGACGAAGAGATAAACCAGGGGAAAGTTCAAAAAGGCCTCAACCCCAAAGGGGTTTTCAGGCTAAAGTTTCGCGGAGCGAAACTTTAGCCTGAAAATGTGAATAGCCCCAGGTGAAACCTCTCATCCTTAGACATAAGTTTTTAAATAATTTATTTTTATTGATTTTAAAGGATAGGCTCCACGTTGGGGCTCCATTAAAAATATCCGTTTATTTCGAGTATCCGTTGTACTTTTGGGAATGCACCAGGTATCCAAAAGACTTGTGTCTAACGATGAGAGGTTTCACCTTTTCAGGCAAAAGTTTCGCTCCGCGAAACTTTTGCCTGAAAGGCTATTCATATTCAACCCCTTTGGGGTTGCCCTTTTGCATTTTTGATGGCATCTATAAGGAAATATTCTTTGGGAAAGGTTGTTTGTAAATAAGCAATATACCCTTCTAAAAACTTCTTATCGGTTATTCCTTCTACAATGAGAATGTTTTTCATCTGACATCAAGCCCCAGTTGAAAGTGATTTTCGAGTCCAACAGAATCTAACACTGTGGCAACGATTTTATCAGGATTATCAACCGTTCTTGAAAAATTGATATATTTGATCTGTTCATGATCATATTCTTCTGCTATTCGAGAAAAGGCTTCGATGCATTCTTTTGAATGGGTGGTTGCGAAGACTTGGCAATAATTCGCTTGCTCGCTGGTTTTGAAGATAATCTCCCACAGTTTTTCATATTTTGCATAATGAATACCGTTTTCGACTTCATCAATAAAGAGTTGTCCATCCTTACTTTTCCAAATGGCACACACAATCGCAATATAGCGGTTCAATCCGCCTCCCATTGAGGAGAGTAAAACCGGCTTATGCTTGTCTCTAAGCTTTACTTTAAATACACTGTCTCGTTCTGTTGGTCTGATGACTAAAAATTCTATTCGAGGATCAAATTCTTTTAAAAAGGTGTTAATATCCCCCATCATTCCCATATCAACTATATTGCCATAGATAGTCGATAGTTTTCTCTCATCTAGGCTGGTACTCGGTATGAAATCGATATTCTCATTTAATCGGGTACGACGTGCAAATGAGTCCCCTTTCCGATTGATTATCTCAGTAAATCTACCATAAGGCGTGGTATCGGAATTATTGTTAACCGCAATTTCTAAAAACAAATTGTCATCTAGCTCACTCTGTTCGGAGGCGTTGCGCGTATCAGAAAGAGATATTTGAGTACTAGAACGGATTTTTAACGTGATGGAGATAGTATTAGTATTGCATTGCAAAATATCTTGTTCATAAGTCATCACATCAAATTCACTAAATTGGCTATTATAAGCTTGCCTTCTATTGATGCAATCTCGAAGAGCCATTATTAAAGACAATGGATTTTCTGTTTTTGCAACCACTTCTAATGCTTCCAAGAATGCACTTTTTCCAACATTATTGTCTCCACCCAATAAATTCACTCGCTTAAGATTTTCTACTGTCAAAGAATCAAAGCACTTGAAATTTTCTAGTTTGATATGCTCTACAAAATGTTTGTCTGTCATTCTATATATAACCTTAGTCGTTTTAGCAAGCGTTAATTACCTTTGGAGTCCAAACTTTAGTTTGGCAGGACTCAGTTTGGCAGTCGTCCAAACTTTAGTTTGGCAACACCAGAATAGCCCCAGGTGGAACCTAGGGAAGGCTCAAAAAGGCCTCAACCCCGTAGGGGGAATAGCCCCAGGTGCAACCTAGGGAAGGCTCAAAAAGCCATCAACCCCGTAGGGGTTGAATGTGAATAGCCCCAGGTTCCACCTGGGGAAGGTTCAAAAAGGCCTCAACCCCGTAGGGGTTGAATGTGAATAGCTTAAGGAAAACCTGGGGAAGGGCCGGAGAGGGCCCCAACCCCGTAGGGGTTGAATGTGAATAATATCTATTTATGCTGATTGTAACTGTTGAAATGTATAACTTGTTGAATTTTATTAGATTATATCAATACCATACTTATTAACATTCAACCCCTTCGGGGTTGGCACGTCGGGGGCACATTTTCCACAGGTTCCACCTGTGGCTATTCATATTCAACCCCTTTGGGGTTGTTGGCAGGTATCCGATACCTTTTCCACAGGTTGCACCTGTGGCTATTCATATTCAACCCCTTTGGGGTTGGCACGTCGGGGGCACATTTCCCACAGGTTCCACCTGTGGCTATTCATATTCAACCCCTTCAGGGTTGGCACGTCGGGGGCACATTTTCCACAGGTTCCACCTGTGGCTATTCATATTCAACCCCTTCAGGGTTGGCACGTCGGGGGCACATTTCCCACAGGTTCCACCTGTGGCTATTCATATTCAACCCCTTTGGGGTTGTTGGCAGGTATCCGATACCTTTTCCACAGGTTGCACCTGTGGCTATTCATATTCAACCCCTTTGGGGTTGTTGGCAGGTATCCGATACCTTTTCCACTTATACATCACAAACGCATCCACAAACCCAAGACTTTTGTGATTAAAAGCTTTGGGTAAAGTACCGATGATTTCAAAACCATGCTTTTTCCATAATCTGATAGCAGTTTCATTCGTAGAAACGACCAAATTGTACTGCATTGATTTGAATCCAAGTGACAACGCTTCCTTTTGAGAATGCTGACACATCGCAGAGGCAATTCCTTTTCGTTGTGCTTTTTCGGCAACGATGTAGCCACAATTGCAAACATGGGCACCTAATGTAGGCTGATTTGGCTTAATGTAGTAAGTACCAACAATTTCATTATTGCTATCTATAGCAACAAAGGTTGCTGTCGGCACTTCAATCCAGACTTTATGGGCATCATTTTCGGTTATGTCTGGTGAAAAAGGATAAGTTTCTCCACTTCGGAATACTTTTTCTATAATAGCCCAAACAATGATCCAATCGGGTTCTTCAAACCGACGTATTTTAATCATTTCTATCGACTACTCATATTATGAAAACATAATCCCTTAGCACCGCGCTTTTATCATTTCGAGTCCCGACGATTCCGACGAAAGGCTTGTCTCGACTCTGGAGGGAACTTGAACTTGACCGTCCAATATCGATTTCTCAGATTTCTCCTTTAGTCGAAATGACATGGCGATGCTCAGTCTAGGTGTCGGTTATGGTTTAGTATTAGTATTTGTTGAAGGCAAATTGGATGGTACTTTTGTCCATAAGATTCAATCCAAAACCTTTTGATTTTATTTTGTTTCTATAATCATGATTTTGAGTGCCTTAAAAGTGGGCCATGTTGTAGAATTGATAAGACTGATTTTTTTAATGGCCCACATTACATAGCCGCACGGAGTGAGGAATTCGCGTTAAAACGAGGAAAACCCAATTATGTTATTCTTTTTAGCCAATAATCATGTTTTCTACTTAAATGCTTGATAGCAGCGTATTATTGAAGCCAGGGGCGTTGCCCCTGGCTATATTAATCTCGCCCCGTTGGGGCTTTCAAGGGCGTTGCCCTTGGGTTATTTTTGTTTATCAAAAATTTGTTCCCTTCTTGAGTATAAAATATTTTCATCAGCCTGGTGATTGCCGCTTATACCACTGATATGCCTCACTCTGTTCTTGTTCAATCTTTGGGTGGAAATTAATTAATTTATAGCATTTATGAGTCCCTAATTTTTTGTTTTAATTCATCCCATGACACTGGCTTGACTTGATTATTTTCCAATTCGGATAATCTGTTTTCAGCGAGTTTTAGCCATGCTTGATCAATATTGTCTTCGGTGGGGTGATCTATACTTGAAATTAAACAATGAGCCATCATTGCTCTTTCATAAGAATTCATAGATAGCGTTTCGTTTAAAATAAATTCAACTTTGGTCATATTTAACTCCTTTATTGACAACTCAAGTACAACGAATTAGGAATTCAACGAATTATCGTCAGCAACTGAATGACATAGCAAATGACTTCAACAGATTATCCGAAAAATCTCGCCTGGGGATAAATCCTTAAGAAAAAAGCTAAAGTCTGCTAAAGCAGACTGCCCACCAGCGTGGTTTTTCGTAGTGCCCTGATACGTACGTACAGTCGCTCTTCGCGCAGAGGAATCGCTTATGGCGATAGTGGAAACTTGATCATCGAGTGACAGGCTTCAAAATCCTGTCAGATTTATATCACGACTTGTTTAGGACTACCAAAATGCCTTAGTTTGTTTCCAAAATATTTGTGTCTAATGATGAGTGGCTGAGCGTGCGTGGGAACGAAGAAAAAATTATGCTTGAGTTTCAAGTTCCATCATACGTTGTTCTATGAGTAGGTTCGCCATTGTTTCAAGAGTCAAGCCGCGATTGCGTGCCCGTTTTTGTAATTTAATCAATAACGCTTTATCAAGTGCCACTAAATAACGGCGACGGGCATTTGGTGAAATTTCAAATTCGGCCGGTTCAGTTTGTTCCCAGTAGTCAGCCACACTATGGTTCTCCCAAAAGTCGGCCATTTCTTCATAATTCTTACTTAAATTGATGCTTATTTTTTTTGCTTTCGTTCATATTGTTGCTGTCTTTTTCTCCTCTCGTCGAAACCGAAACCTAAATTATCCCCGTTGGGGCTAGCCAGGGGCGGTGCTTTATTAATTTCGCACCAAAGGGGCTTGCCAGTGTAACTACCGTTAAATTCCCGCGCCCTCATATCGTTGCTGCATTTCCTCGAAGTTTTGACATCGTGACAACGCGTTGGCGTTGTGAAGTTATGAATTTTTAGACTGGTATAGTACGAGACGATACATGAACAGCTTGAGTTAATACATCAGCTACCCACTGATTGAGACTCTTATTGTTCATTTCAGCGGCATTTGCGATAGCCAGATGTACTTCTGGAGAAATATTCAGTCTGAGATTTCCTGAGTACGGCTTCTGTGGTTTTTGCCCAAGCTTTTCGCAAACGGCTAGATAGTGATCAACCGCTTCATGAAAAGCCGACTCCAAGTCATCGACGCTGGTACCGTGAAATCCAACGGTGTCACGAATGTCGGCCAAATGACCGACAAAAAGACGATCTTCTGCATCATATTCGATACTGGCTACATAGCCTCGGTAGCTCATTGCTTTCATGGCTTTACTCCAGCTCTTTTCAAAAAGGCTCTGGCATCAAGTACCCGATACCGCAGTGCTTCCTTGTTTGGGTGCGGACGGTGGAAATCGGCGCGTTCTCCATTCAATAGTGACACGAGAACAGTTTCCCTCAACAATTTCACAACCTAAAGCAATAAATAGTGCTTCAATTTTGTGCCATTCTAGGTTCCCATTAACTGGATCGGTAAAAATAGCAACAAGCGTTTTATAGTGCTTACTATTCATAATAGCAGAAACACGCTTCTATGGTAGAGTTGTCCGTAAATATAATAAAAAAAGACCAACAGTTTGTGCCTTTATTAAGTTAAGTGCTCGATTGATTGAGTCCGCTGAGTGCCAATCTATTTTATCTTCCATTTCCCAATCGGCATTCAAGGAATAGTTTGTAATGTTTTTTCCAGCTTGAGTCAACTCCCGGATAAGTTGACCGATAGCGTCGAAAAACACGTCTTCAAAGATTATTTCAATCAGATAATTCATAGTTACTCGATGATCAAGTTTTCCCATTGCCACCAGTAGCGATTCCTCTGTGCTCAAAGTTCAAGTACGTATCAGGGCACTAACTTGGGGGTGTGAGTCTGCTTTAGCAGACTTTCGCTTTTAGCTTGGGGATTTATCCCCAAGCACTTTGGGCTAACCATCAAAAACTTGATCATCGAATAGTTCTACTTTGTCACATTACGCCTAAGTAATTGATTTATATAGAGGGCCTCTTGGGGCCATTCTTTTGAAATCAATGAGTTACTTTAACTCTGACAAAATAGTTAATCAATAAATCCCTTAAAAGTCTGATCAAGATTGAGTTCGATGCCACGATCATCTGGGAGTCGTTGTTCTCAGCCGCATGAGTTGACGCACGTCTGTTGGAGCGACTTGTTAGGCTTAAACTCAATTGCTAAAGTCTGCTCTAGCCGCCTCAAACAAAAAATAGCTGAGTTTCCTTTCTTAATTAAAGATTTAGTCGGCTTTAGCCGACTTCGGCTGTTAGACTGGGGATTTATCCCCAGGCTCATGGCTAACTCAAAAACTTGATCATCGAGATTAAAGATTTAGTCGGCTTTAGCCAACTTCGGCTGTTAGACTGGGGATTTATCCCCAGGCTCTCTAGCCGCCTCAAACAAAAAATAGCTGAGTTTCCTTTCTTAATTAAAGATTTAGTCGGCTTTAGCCAACTTCGGCTGTTAGACTGGGGATTTATCCCCAGGCTCATGGCTAACTCAAAAACCTGATCATCGAGTATTAACATTCAAACAACGTGGCACGTCGGGGGCACATTTCCCACAGGTTGCACTATTATCTCGCGCAGCGAGTTACTGCGTTTCACATTCAACCCCTATCGGGGTTGACACTTTGATAAGGTATCAACAAAATCCGTTAGAATCAGGAAATTTAAAATTCGGCCGATTCAGTTTGTTCCCAGTCAGCCACACTATGGCTCTCCCAAAAGTAGGCCATTTCTTCATAATTATTAAATTGATGTCTATTTTTATCACTTTAGTTCATATTTTTTTTATACATGTCACGAGTATTGATAATTAAAGCTTCACGAGTCAAACGCTATCGGAATAAAAAATAGAGCTTTCATGTTGAAAGTCTCTGAAAAAGCCTGACAGGTTTCAAAAACATGTCAGGTTTCTTTAAAAGAACGATAAAATTACTTAAAGGTATTTTTATCTAGAGTTCTTCTGATTCTTTGAAATTCTTCTTCTCCTTCTTTACTAAAACATAATGAAAGCCACTCATTCACCCCCTCATCACCACTAATATTAAAAGAGATTATATTGACAGTTATTGCCATCGGTTCAGGTTCTTTATTAATTCTTCCCTGCGTAATAAGACCCTGGGCCTTTTTCGTTTCATTTTCTTCACATTCACTCGTCGTATTCTCCTTTGAAACCTTTAAAAATTTTATGTAACTAGTTTCTTGTAAATTACGAGAATAATCGATTTTTTCAAAAAGTTTTCCATCTTTTTCAAAAAGTTCACGTTTTTCAAAAATAACTTCCCTTACAAAATTCAAATTTAACCGGTAACTTTGTTCCGTTCCATCAGGATATTCAGAGTATTTCTTCGTCCACACACCTTCATGTGGTGAAATTTCAATAAACATGCGGTTCTCCTTGTCATCCAAGTAAGTATTAGGTGGGCAGAGCTTTGCTGTACCCACCACAAATATTATTGATGTCTCGATGAAAACGGTGGGTTGATCTCGCTTCACTCGTGACTTCGTGTAACGAAGTTCAACCCACCTACCAAAAACTTCCTGATTGTAACTTTTTTTGTTGAAATGTATAACTGGTTGAATTTTATTGATTATATCAATACTATGCTTATTCACATTCAACCCCTTCGGGGTTGGCACGTCGGGGGGACATTTCCCACAGGTTGCACCTGTGGCTATTCATATTCAACCCCTTCAGGGTTGAGGCCTTTTTGATATTGCCTTCCCCAGGTTCCACCTGGGGCTATTCACACCCCTTTGGGGTTGGCGCGTTGATAAGCTATCAACAAAATCCGTTGTAATCAGAAAACTTCCTTCCAAAAACTTACCAAGTATGATTCGCCTTAAAGTCTTCCAAAGCCGCTTTAAAGCTGTTGGCTATTTCATCCGTGTAGTCGCCACTTTCATTGACTTTTTTCAGTAAGTCAGCATGATTGGCTCGCATGTAACCGTGCAAGGCGTGTTCAAAGTCAACGACTTTTTTCACGTCTATATCGTCTAAATAGCCTTGGTTAGCAGCATACAGGGAGACGGCCATTTCGGCCACCGTCAACGGCAGGTACTGCTTTTGCTTCATTATCTCTGTCACCCGTTGTCCGCGTTCAATTTGTTTACGGGTGTTTTCGTCTAAGTCTGAAGCAAATTGGGCAAAGGCCGCAAGTTCACGGTATTGGGCTAAGTCTAAACGGACACCACCGCCGAGCTTTTTAATAATCTTGGTTTGGGCCGCGCCACCAACACGCGAGACCGATAAACCCGCATTAATAGCCGGGCGAATGTTGGCGTTAAACAGGTCAGTTTCTAGGAAGATTTGCCCGTCTGTAATGGAAATCACGTTGGTTGGGACGAAGGCCGATACGTCACCGGCTTGGGTTTCAATAATGGGCAAAGCCGTCAACGAGCCGGTTTTGCCTTTGACTTCGCCGTTGGTGATTTTCTCAATGTAGTCGGCATTGAGACGGGAGGCGCGTTCTAGCAAGCGGGAGTGCAAGTAGAACACGTCACCCGGATAGGCCTCACGGCCGGGTGGCCGGCGTAACAATAGCGATACTTGACGATAAGCCCAGGCTTGTTTAGTTAAGTCGTCATAGATAATCAACGCATCTTCGCCGCGATCACGGAAATATTCACCCATCGCGCAGCCAGCGTAGGGAGCAATAAATTGCATGGAAGCCGCGTCTGAGGCATTCGCTGCGACGATGATGGTATGTTCCATCGCGTCATGCTCTTCTAATTTACGCACCACGTTGGCAACCGACGAGGCCTTTTGTCCAACCGCCACGTAAATACATTTAATGTTGGTGCCTTTTTGATTAATGATGGTGTCAATCGCCAACGCGGTTTTACCGGTTTGACGATCACCAATAATTAATTCACGTTGTCCGCGCCCAATCGGTACCATCGAGTCAATGGCCTTTAAACCGGTTTGTACCGGTTCGCTGACGGATTGGCGACTGATAACGCCGGGTGCAATGCGTTCAAGCGGTGAACGGTGTTCAGTATGGACGGGGCCTTTGCCATCAATGGGATCCCCCAACGAGTTGATGACGCGGCCTAACAGTTCTTCACCCACAGGCACGTCAAGCACACGGCCGGTACATTTGACTTTATCGCCTTCCGTGAGGTGTTCATAGGGGCCTAACACCACACCACCGACGGAATCGCGCTCAAGGTTGAGTGCCATACCAAAGGAACCGCCCGGAAATTCCAACATTTCACCTTGCACCGCACTCGCAAGGCCGTGAATACGGACAATACCGTCTGTGATGCTGACGATGGTGCCTTCACTACGGGATTGAGCCTCAAAATCGTAACTTTGGATTTTAAGTTTAATTAATTCGCTGATTTCAGAGGGATTAATTTGGTGCATTTACATTCCCTGGCTTTCAATTTAATGCAAGATATACGAATGAAACATGAAAATGTTTGTGACTGACTTATTTGATAAATCATTCAATCCGCAGTAAGCCTTTTCATTTTCACGGTTTTAAAGTACGTTCCGTATTTTTATAGATTTTTTGACACTTTTTTTACACACCCTTTATCGAGGTGAGTCTAAAAAACAAGTCACCTCTTTTCTGGGATGAGCGGGGTGTGTAAGCTGTCGCGGTTGATGCAGATAGGCCATTTTTATCGCTTTAACAGCGCAACTCGATAGCTAATCGTTGAAGATGTCCCTTAACAGAGAGATCAATGACATCATCGCCAGCACGAATTAACCAACCGCCCAGCAGGGATTTGTCAGTATTGATATTGATATCAACGACTTTACCCAAACGTTTTTGTAAAATCGTTTCAATTTCTTGCTGTTGCTGGGGTTCAACCGGATAGGGAGAGGCTATTTCCACTTGGATATGCCCCTGATGTTGCGCTTTTAATCGTTCATATTGAAACGCTATTTGCGGCGTTACCGGTAATCTGTGGTTATCCACCAGAATTTTAACTAAGTTTTTACCCGGTTCACTGAAATGTCCGTCACCGATATCGAGCAAGAGGCGCGTTAAGGTGTTGTTACCCACCTCTGGATTGCCAATCACCGCAGCCATCGTAGGGTCTTCAACGACGGCCGCTAATAAATTTAAGTGATTTGACCATTCATCAAAGTTGCCCGCCTCAACGGCTAATTCAAATACCGCTTCTGCGTAAGGCCGTGCCAAGGTTGCAAATTCTGCCATATGATCAGTTATCAGTTATCAGTTCTTTGCTCCGGTTTTTTAAAGCAAAAACGGGAGCAAAGAAATCAGTTATCAGTCAATGTAGGGCTCCTTAGCGCCCAATGCCATATCGTACCGCTTTTGGGTGAACTTAATGGCTTTTGCCTGACGAGTAGTTACAACCCGTTAGGATTGAGTAGCTCTCTCTCAGCCTAAAGCGCTCGCCATAAGCTTAAGCCGTGCAGCGTCAGGAGCGCGTCAGGAGCCCAATCAGTTATCAGTTATCAAACTGACTGTGTTTCACTGATTGAGCGGATGCTTATAGCTTTTTCACCATTTTGTTGATGAATTCACTATGAGTCGGTGCATCGATTTCACGTTCCAAAATCTTTTCTGCGGTGGCTAATACCAAATTCCCAAAATGCCGACGCAGATCTTCTCTGGCACGGTTGCTTTCTTGCTCAATTTCACTAATGGCCACAGCCAGTTGACGTTCTCCTTCAATCTGCGCTTGCTCCTTGGCCTCTTCGATAATTTCATTGCCACGTTTACCAGCTACGGCAACAATATCCGCCGCGTCTTGTTTGGCTTCACGCAAGCGTTCAGCCGCACGTCGTTCGGCTAATTCCAAATCATGTTTGCCCCGCTCGGCCGCTGCTAAACCATCTGCAATCCTGACTCGGCGGGCCTCCATCATTTGTGTCATGGGGCCCCATAAAACTCGCCAAACAAACGCGACTAGCACTACAAATGTGAGAATTTGTCCAAAAAGAGTGACCGTTATATTCACGTCAACCCCCGGTTATGGGAATGAAAAATGAAAACATCCATTAATAATTGTCAATTATCAATTTAGCCACCGAGGGCTTTGATAGCCGCTTGTGCTGCTCCGAGAAACGGATTGGCGAAAATAAACCACATCGCAATACCCAACACGATAAACGGAAAGGCTTCCATCAAACCGCCGGTGAATAACATTTGTACCATCAGTTGGGGTCTCATTTCGGGTTGTCGGGCGATGCCTTCTAGGTATTTGGAGCAGATGAGTGCCCAGCCGAGTGCTGACGCAAAGCCAGCGGCTGCCAGCATAATGCCGACAATTAAGGCGGTAGACGCATAAAGTTGGGTAATCAATTCTGCGGACATTCAAGAGTCTCCTTTATTAACAATGAAAAATGAAAAATGAAAAATGAAAAATTTGTAATTACGTGAGTTCGACTTTAAATAATCTGTGATTGATATAATTATTAATTATATCAAATAGTTATTTATAATAACTTTTAAATCAATCAGTTAAAAAAAAAACCAACAAGCTTTACTGGCTCATTTCACTCTATGGCCCACAATTTTCAGGCTATTGACGTATTAATGTTAAGGGTTTAATAGTCAAAAAAAAGTTTTTTTAATCAAGTAATTAGATTAATCTATTGAAAAGTCGAACTCACGTTAATTGGTAATTGGTAATCGGTAATCGGCCAACAGTGGATATCTGTTTCACACATCCCTTGCATCAATGCTAAGCAAGTTGCTGATTGCCCATGCTTATCGCTATGCGAGATAAACCCTAACGGGTTATTCTATAGCAATAGCCAAGTTAAGCATGTTGCTCATTGCCCATGCTTAGGATCGGCGACCAAATAATTTCCCCAAAACTCAGATACACCCTTAAATACTGCCAAACGTTAGTTTGGACGACTGCCAAACGTTAGTTTGGACGACTGCCAAACTCTAGTTTGGACTCTTGATCACTGAAAACTGATCACTGTTCACTGTACCCAATCAGTGCCCTTCATCCATTGATTGATGGGCAAGACTTAAGTAAACAATCGTCAATAGCATAAAGATAAAGGCTTGTAAAGTGATAATAAGAACGTGGAAAATGGCCCATGCACCGCCGGGTAGCCATTGAATCCACCAAGGTAATAAGGCAATTAAGATGAAAATCAACTCGCCCGCAAACATGTTACCAAATAAACGTAGTCCCATGCTGACCGGTTTAGCCAATTCTTCAACGATAGTCATAACGATATTAACGGGTATGAGCAGTATTTTGGCGATGATATTGCCAGCGGCAAACGGGTGAAATAAAAACATTTTAACAAACCCGAGTCCGCTTTTGACTTTGATATTGTAAAAAATAATCAGCGCAAAAACGCTACCCGCCAGTGCCAATGGCGTGTCTAAATTCGCCGTCGGTACGACTTTCAGGTAGTGAATACCAATAAAACTGGCTAACCAAGGCAATAAGTCAACCGGCACCAAGTCCATCGCATTCATCAAAAAAATCCACACAAAAAGTGTGAAGGCTAAGGGCCCAATCAGTGGATTATAGCCGACAAAAGCGTCTTTCACTTGTTGCTCGACAAATTCCAGTAGGATTTCAAGGAAATTTTGTAGCCCCGTCGGTTTATCGGGATCCAAATGATCGCCCACTTTTTTGGCAGCCCATCCCACTAACACGGCGAGGCCTGCCGCAAAAAGGAAAGTGTCTATATGGAAAGTCCAAAAATCAACTTTGCCATCCACCGCCGGTGGCACAGATAGATTAGTCAAATGGTGTTGAATATATTCAACAGGGCCGAGATCACCGGTAGATTCTGCCACGCTTACTACTCCCTATTATAAATGCGAATATTGATAAAATAGTGAAAATTTAAAATTTAACAAAGGCATAAATAATAATTAAGAATGAAAAATGAAAAATGAAAAATGAATAAAGGCCGAAAATTTCACTCGTAGAGTGTTTTATAATTCATTGATTTTACTCGATGATCAAGTTTTTGATGGTTAGCTTGGGGATCAATCCCCAGGCTAAAACCTCAAGTCTGCTATCAAAACCTCGTGCGTGGGTTAGTACCCTTTAGGGTACTTGAGCTTTGAGCCATGAGCTTGAGCTCATGGCGGTGAAAAACTTGAGTATAAAACATAACGAGCGGCAATAGTCGCTAAAGCGACTACTACAAACCTTCATTTTTCATTTTTCATTATCTGAGACGTATTTATATTGCCCGTTAAAAAGATAACCTAAATGGGCAACGGCAAATGCTATTAACATAGGCACGGGTGGCAACTTAAGCCACCCCATGCCTAATATAAAAAATCCTATTGCAAAAACAAAGCGTAGTACGGCCGCAAGATAAAAAATTCTGACTTCTTTGCCGGGCGCGATTTTAGCAATCTCGGCGGCGGTTTGCATCCGGCGATTTGTCATCCAGACGTTAAACATGACAATGCCGCCACCGTATAAAGCCGCTTGTGCGGCTAACTGTCCTTGATAGACGTAAAATGCTAAACCCACACCGGCCGTCAAAAGCGCCTGCACGGCGAGCATTTTTGATGCGCCCGTGTTGAGTGTGGTTTCGAGAGAGGTTGTGTCGTCACTCATTGCTGAAGGTTTGATAGGAAAAGAATTTTGCATTGCAAAACTTCTCATTTTAATCGAAGTTGTGCATCATTATCAATAAACGATTTGCGACTCGTACCGAGCGTGGCAGTATAATGGGATAGCTACTTATTATCAATCGTTTATTATAAAATAATAGATGAGCAACTTATTGCTTTGACATAAATCAATCTCGCTCCCTTTTGAGCGGGTGATACTTGGCGCCTTGGTAATTGGTAATTGGTTATTGATTGAAGCCATTACCATCTCGTATCAAACGCCACTCGCCGCTAATAGTACCAAATTCTTTATGACTCTTGTGCCACCAAACAACGATTAAAAGGGAAACCATCGCTTTTAGTTGCACATTATAGATATTCAGATAAATAGGCTTGGCGCGGGAACAATTTTAACATCGTTCTTCGCTACGCGAAATAGCTTTCTACACACCCCGTTCCTCCCCTGACGTAAGGGGACTTGCCGCACTTTTATTCCTCGGATCGAAGGGGCTATGGATGTTCAGATAAATATTTTGGATTTTTCTGAAATACTATAGTACTTTGTCAATGTTCTATTGGCGGGTAACCGTTTTAACTATTTTTTGCGTAGAAAATTTTGACTGAACCCTGTAAAATTATCTACTTGCTTAAGTAATCTCTTCATTTTTCATTTTTCATTAGTATATCTAGCGCCGGCGCATCTACTAATTAAGGTTGTAAAAATGCCAAAAGTTTCATGGCCTCATCAAGAAGCGAAACGTTTACGTTCTGTCGCGTTAAATTCAGATAAACCGATTATTTTTGAAACCGGTTACGGCCCTTCGGGATTGCCACATATCGGTACTTTTGCCGAGGTTGCCCGGACGACGTTTGTGATTAAGGCGCTACAACACGCCTTCCCTGATGTCAAAGCGCGTCTGATAGCCTTTTCTGACGATATGGATGGCTTAAGAAGTCTGCCCGAAAATGTGCCTAACCATGAAACCTTGCGTCAGTTCCTTGGGATGCCGTTGTCGAACATTCCTGATCCGTTTGAACAAGCGCCCAGTTTTGCCGATTATATGAATGGACAACTCAAACGGTTTTTAGATTCTTACGGTTTTGAGTATGAGTTCCTTTCTTCGACTCAGTGTTATCGGGGCGGGGTTTTTGATAATGGCTTAAAAAGAGTCATGGATAATTATACTCGGATTAGGGAAATGTTTATCTCAACCATCTCCAAAGAGAAAAGAGAGGCTTGGAGTCCGTTTTTTCCTATCTGCGAATCTTGTGGCAAGATATATAGTACGCGGGTTGTTGATATCGATCCTGATAATTATACGCTGACGTATTTATGTGATCAGGCTGGGCAAGGTTTTGAGCCTTGTGGTTATAAAGGTACCACAACCATTACCGGGGGCAAAGTCAAAGTCGGTTGGAAAATCGACTGGGCACTCCGCTGGTACACGTTTGGTGTCAATTATGAGATGTATGGCAAAGATTTAATTAGCTCGGCAAATATGGCGAGTAAAATCTGTTCCATACTGGGCGGCAAGCCCCCGGTGCTTTACAAGTATGAACTGTTCTTGGATGAAAAGGGGGCCAAGATTTCCAAGAAAATCGGTAATGGCATTTCGATGGAGCAATGGGTTAAGTATTCTCCATTGGGCGCTCTATTAAATTTTATGCTGGCTAATCCGAATAAGGCGAGACAGATGGGTTTGCCGATTTTGCCCAAAATTGTGGATGAATATATTGAGGCACTCCACAACGCGGAAAATCCCAATTCTTCTATGTGGTTTATTGATAGCGTCCAGCATGGACATGATGTGTCGAACTTGGCAAACAAGGAACTCAGTTATAACCTACTGACTAATGTCGCCCAAAATATGGGCCTTCGTGATGCTTCGCTCTTATATAAATATGCCCAAAAATATGATCCGACGGTTCAAAAGAATGAGCCATTTTTCCGCACACTTTGCGAAAAAGTGATTGCGTATGTGCAGGATTATGAAGAGCAGGCTCCAAAAGAAGAGTTAGCCATAGATTTATCATACGCGCAATATCTGTCTGAACTTATTGAGATTATTGAGCAGACAGAAAATTTTGAGAATCTACCGGGTGAAGAAATTCAAGCACGGGTTTTCATTATTCCCAAGAAGTATGGTTTGAGCCAACCTGAATGGTTTAAATTTCTTTATTCGGTGTTACTGGGCAAAGAAAGGGGGCCTCGGCTAGGCCCGTTTTTGGGCATACTTGGTAAAGAAGCCGTATTATCTATGCTTGGTAAGGCGGTGGAAAAAACAAAATTCCCCCCTAACCCCCCCCCAAATTCCCCCTAACCCCCCTTTTTCAAAGGCTACTCTATGCACACAAGTCTTGATAATTAATAATTAATAGACTTGTCCGTCAATAAATAAGAAAGCCAGGTAGGTACACTGGCTTTAATAATACGCCCCGATGTTGCTCATAGACTTGTGCGTCAATAAATAAGAAAGCGAATGAAAACATAACAAAACCCTTATTTTCGGACAACTCTAATAATTATTAGCAATTAGCACTAATATGAAAATTGACCCACAAATGACTTTGCTTGTTGTCGAAGACAGCCCTACCTTGGTGGTTGCATACCAAGAATATTTGCGCGATGAGCCTTGCGATGTGACGTATGTGGAAACGGGTGCTGATGCCTTGGCACATATCCAAAAAAAGGTGCCTGATGTCATTTTGCTTGATCTCGGCTTGCCCGATATGAATGGTATGGAAATTCTGAAGTATATTAATGAACATCAACTGCCCTGTTTAGTTGTTGTTGTCACCGCACAAGGCTCTATCGATATCGCTGTCGAAGCTTTGCGAAATTATAAAGCGTTTGATTTTATTGAAAAACCTTTTGATGGTCAAAGACTTCTCATTACTATACGCAATGCCTTGCGCCTTCAACAATTAACTAAGGCTGTCAATAACTACAAAAAAGAAGTTGAGAGCTACAAAAAATTTAAGCGTCCACAATATTATGATCTTGTCGGTGCATCTTCACCAATGCAGGTGGTTTATCAGATTATTGAGAACGCGGCTTCTAGCAAGGCGACTGTTTTTGTTACAGGGGAAAGTGGGACGGGCAAGGAGCTTTGTGCGGAAGCGATACATAAACAGAGTCCACGCCGCAATAAGCCATTCTTCGCTCTCAATTGCGCGGCCATTCCGAAGGATTTGATAGAAAGTGAAATTTTTGGTCATGTCAAGGGGGCCTTCACGGGGGCCGTGAGTGAGCGAGCGGGGGCCGCTTTCCAAGCCCATTTTGGTACCTTGTTTTTGGACGAAATTGGTGAGATGAATTTGGATTTACAAAGTAAGTTACTGCGCTTTGTGCAAACCGGCATTGTTAAAAAAGTCGGGGGCAGCAAGCAGGAAAAAGTCGATGTCCGTTTTATCTGTGCCACAAATCGTGACCCTTTAATAGAGGTACAGGAAGGGCGATTCCGTGAAGATCTTTATTATCGCTTGCATGTAATTCCCATCGTGTTGCCCCCGCTTCGTGAGCGCGGAGATGACATTTTACTGATTGCTAAAAAGTTCCTCACCAAATATGCCAAGGAAGAAAATCGCTCATTTAGGGGTTTTGCGCCGGAGACAGAGACCATCTTACGCCATTATGAGTGGCCGGGTAATGTGCGGGAATTGCAAAACGTTATCCGTAACATTGTTGTGCTTAACGACGGTCAAGAAGTCACAGCGGAGATGTTGCCGGCACCACTCAACAAATTGCACAAAGGTCATTCTCGTTCAAAAAAGGCAAGCTATCAAACGACTCATGCCCAAACCCCAGCCGTTGTTTCCCCCCCTTCTGGTTTGGATACGGCCGCCGCGAGGCGCTCCAAAACAATTTTGCCCCTTTGGCAAATAGAAAAAGAGACGATCCTACATGCCATTGAATTGTGTGATGGCAATGTTCCCAAAGCCGCTGCATTACTAGAAGTCAGTCCCTCAACCATTTATCGTAAGCGCCAGAATTGGGAGTAAAAAATTTTTTTGGTAATTGGTAACTAAGTACCGGAAAAACATTTGAAGCTGCACTGTAACTCATTGTTTTTATTTAATGTATCAGTTAGAGGCCCGTTTATAAATCTTATCAGTTTACGAACTTTTGTCCTGTAGTTGAGAATTGGTAATTGGTAACTGGTAGAGTTTGTTGTCAACAGAAAGCCTTTTACAAATTACCCATTCTCGGAACGAGTTTTTCTTTGAAAAAATTTTGCATCGAACCCATTACCTCATCATTTGCTCTGGCTTATAACGGTGTGAAGTATAACGGGTTATGGCGGATTTAGGGAAGACAACCATTTTAAACTGTTACCATCACAAGATTCACCGCCTTTTCGCTCCCATAAGTCTCCAAACAAAGCCTTACAAATCCACCCCCCAAAATACCCATTGCCAAAGGGAACTTCCAGTCACAAAATCCAGTCACAAAATCCAGTCACAAAATCCAGTCACAAAAAATAACCGCCCTTGCAGTTGACTTTTAAGACAACCTCTACCAATTACCAATTACAAATTACCAATTACCAATTACAAAAGGGGTTGTGACTGTGCTGAGTATAATCAGGGCAGGCATCTTGCGGTGACGCACTTTTGCAGATTGACTGAAAATTCTCAAAATAATTTGCAAATTGCATTGCACTCAGCAAAAATCGTGTTGGTCAGCGGCCCAAGTTTTATATAACTCTTTGAAAATAAAGCTATTTATATTGTTGGCAAAGCTTTTGCTATATATGTCTCAAAACCCAGAATCATTTACATCATATATATATATTTTAGGAGAAAAAAAAATGGAAAGCATCATCATAGACATCCGTTTTATAATATCTGATCCTAGCTGCAATATTTTTGCCAAACGCATTTTAGATATAGTTGTTTCGGCAACGGCTCTCCTCTTATTAAGCCCGCTTTTAGCGATAGTCGCTTTGTTTATTCGTTTAGATTCAAAAGGCCCAATACTTTTTTCTCAAGCTCGTGTCGGTAAACAGGGCAAAGAATTTCTGTTTTGGAAGTTTCGTTCTATGTGTGTTGATGCCGAGGAGCGCAAGGCCGTATTAATGAAAAATAATGAAATGCAAGGTGGGGTCATTTTTAAGATGAAAAATGACCCCCGCATTACCCGTGTAGGCCAATTTATTCGTAAATATTCCATTGATGAACTTCCGCAACTTTGGAATGTATTGATTGGTGATATGTCTTTGGTAGGCCCACGTCCGCCGCTGCCTAAGGAAGTGGCACAATATACACCCTATCAACGTCTGCGTTTAGAAGCGACACCCGGTATCACCTGCGTTTGGCAAGTATCTGGTCGTTCTAGTATTCCTTTTCCCCAACAAGTCAATATGGATTTGGAATATATCGCTAACCAATCATTTTTGTATGATATAGCACTTTTGCTTAAAACGGTTCCCGCCGTATTAGGAGCACGAGGATCATGCTAAGGTTTCGACAACGCCGAAACTTTCTGAAATCACCTCTCTTTTCAGGAGTCAGAAGATTCTGGCTCCTGTTTTTTTTCAGTCAATTCCGCCACCCAAATTTTTTCCTACCCTTTACATACCCTCTGCACCGCCCTTATGTAAACTGCCCCGCCCAAAGACTCAATTCCTTTGCCGCACCTCAAACCGCCTTTGCCGCAAAACTTCTCTACGCCCAAATAAGGATCGATCCCACCGTAGCGTTTAACCGCCTAATTTCAAAAGGAGTCCACGCTTTAGCGTGTGACAATGCAATTTGCAGTGCAATATGCAAAAAAAAACCGAGTTCAGCGGCCGAAGAAATGGAAATATTATTAAAAAATAATAAGTTACAGTTTTGGCAAACCATTTGCTTATAAATAGCTAACTCTGACTCATTTCTACTGCAAACGGTTTACGAATCGATATACGGAACGTAACGATAATCGGTGAAAATGACAAAATGAACTTTTTATAAAATTCCTAGCAAAAAAAATTATCTACTTATCATTTTCATTTTTCATTTTTCATTAGTATAAACACCCTCTCCAGAGGGGAGTCAAACCGTGCAAAAGTCCCTTTACGTCAGGGGATTTAGGCGTGTGTTTTTAGTCCAATATTTCCGTGCAAAGTCTAACTCATTTTTTATGAGGAGAAAAAAATTGGAAAGCGTCATCATAGACTTCAGTTTGATAGGTTCTAGGATTGAGAGTATCTGCAATACTCTTGCCAAACGCGTTGTTGATATAGTCTTTTCGGCAACGGCTCTCCTCTTATTAAGCCCGTTTTTAGTGGTAGTGGCTTTGTTTATTCGTTTATATTCAAAAGGCTCGGTACTTTTTTCCCAAGCTCGTGTCGGTAAACAGGGCAAAGAATTTCTGTTTTGGAAGTTTCGCTCTATGTATATTGATGCGGAGGAGCGCAAGGCCGCATTAATGAAAAAGAATGAAATGCAAGGTGGGGTATTGTTTAAGATGAAAAATGACCCCCGTATTACCCGTGTAGGCAAATTTATTCGTAAATATTCCATTGATGAACTTCCGCAACTTTGGAATGTATTGATTGGTGATATGTCTTTGGTAGGCCCACGTCCGCCGCTGCCTAAGGAAGTGGCACAATATACACCCTATCAACGTCGGCGTTTAGAAGTGACGCCCGGTATCACCGGCGTTTGGCAAGTATCTGGTCGTTCTGATATTCCTTTTGCCCAACAAGTCAAAATGGATTTGGAATATATCGATAACCAATCATTTTGGTACGATATGGTACTTTTGCATAAAACAGTTCCCGCCGTGTTGGGGGCACGGGGGGCTTGCTAAGGAATCCAGAATGCTTCTGGGGTGGTGAAAATAATTAATGATTAATGATTAATGATTAATGATTAATGATTAATGATTTAAATGATATTTTTTAAAAATAATTTTACTAAGCGGAATAAAAATGGGATCAAGTTTTAGAACCCGTTGGAACCTCCTTTTCACCACCCCAGAATGCATCTACTTTCTGAAATCACCTCTCTTTTCATGAGTCAGAAAATTCTGGCTCCGGTTTTTTTTTAGTCAATTGGCACTACCTTTTTCCCTACCCATTACATACCTTCTGCACCACCCACATTTATTAAGCCCCGCCCAAAGACTCAATTCCTTTGCCGCACCTCAAACCGCCTTTGCCGCAAAACTTCTCTACGCCCAAATAAGGATCGAGCCCACCGTAGCGTTTACTAATGAAAAATGAAAAATGAAAAATGAAAAATGATTAAATCAATGATAAGATTTTATGAAAAGTTCCTACAAGTCATTTTCACCGATTATCGTTACGTTCCGTATAACCGCCTAACTTGACAAATTTTTCCCTACCCATTACATACCCTCTGCACTGCCCACATTTAAACGAATCTGCCCGGCCCAAAGACTCAATTCCTTTGCCGCACCTCAAACCGCCTTTGCCGCAAAACTTCTCTACGCCCAAATAAGGATCGATACCACCGTAGCGTTTACTAATGAAAAATGAAAACTGAAAAATGAAAACTGATTAAATCAAGGATAAGATTTTATGAAAAGTTCCTACAAGTCATTTTCACCGATTATCGTTACGTTCCGTATAATCGCCTAACTTGACAATTTTTTCCCTATCCATTACATACCCTCTGCACCGCCCACATTTAAACGAATCTGCCCCGCCCAAAGACTCAATTCCTTTGCCGCACCTCAAACCGCCTTTGCCGCAAAACTTCTCTACGCCCAAATAAGGATCGATACCACCGTAGCGTTTAACCGCCTAATTTCAAAAGGAGTTCACGCTTTAGCGTGTGATAGAAAATCAAAAAGAGTCCACGCTTTAGCGTGTGATAAAAAGTGATAAAAGTTTCACCTAGCGTATAATTATTATTGTAGGACTTACGCATTGACAAAATTAATTGGTTGAGTATTCAATCAGTTACCTCTAAAAGGCCCTCGCCTTTATTTGCAAAGTTTTTATATAAAATCAATTGGTTAGTTTGCTGAGTGCGTAAATATTCTAATGGAAAAAACTCGTCTACGAGTTTAAACTTACTGTTTGCTAATTTTTTTCGGCCCAAATGACATTAATTCATTGATTTTACGTGTCACTCAAATTGACGGATTTGCTCAAGGCTAAAAAGTTATTTACGGACAAGTCTAATAATTAACAATTAATTATTAGTAAGAGGGGCTGGGGGTGTGAAAATAATTAATAATTAACAGTTAATTATTAATTATTATTTATTTAAATTCTAGTTAATTTATCGTTTTTATTAGTTATTTTCATAATAGGAACAAAAGTGGGATCAAGTTTTAGAACCCGTTGGAACCTCCTTTTCACCACCCCAGGTGTATACTAGACGCCGTCATCGAAGAAGTTTTTTGTCATATCTCACTTCGCTCTAAATTGAGCCATGAAAACAAGATTTCGTATCTGTCGAAATGACAAAAGCGCAATTTGTGTGCAGCAGTATATTCTCACTAAATTAAATATCCAACAAGAGATGTGGAAAAAAATACCATTCTTTGCCAGTATCCTTTAGGTATTAGCCTAGATTTAGGGAGTAGCAAATAAATGTTTTTTGGAATGCCCTTCCCTTATCTTTAGGCGGGGGCGATTTTTTTCCAAGTCTCCAACAACACAATTAGGTACTCACCTTGGAAGAACAACAACACCGTAACACACTCCCGCGAGATTTTGAGTTAAATGAATACAAAATTGAGTCCGTGCTTGGAAAACCGGGAGGTTTTGGTATCACCTATTTGGCGACGGATACTCATTTGCGTCAATCAGTGGCTATCAAAGAATATTTGCCGACTGATTTTGCCATACGTGAAGGTGTAAGCACGGTTTATGTTAGGTCTTATTCTTATGAAGAGTCATTTGAATGGGGCCTGAAATGCTTCATAGAAGAAGCACGAGTCCTCGCTCGGTTTAATCATCCTAGTATAGTAAGGGTATTACGCTTTTTTGAGGCCAATGGTACAGCTTATATGGTAATGGAATATCAAAAAGGCCAGAGCCTGACGGACTACTTAAAACAGCGGCGCATCTTAACAGAAGAGGAGCTGTTAGCGATAGTCAAGCCCTTATTAGAGGGCCTCAAAGAAATACATCAGGCCGGCTTTTTGCATAGAGATATTAAGCCCAATAATATCTATATTCGTGAGGACAATAAGCCGGTTTTACTTGACTTTGGTTCGGCCCGTTACGCGGTAGGGCAAAAAAGTCGCAACGTCACCAGTATCGTGACACCCGGCTATGCGCCCTTGGAACAGTATGACAACGAAATTAGTGATCAAGGCCCGTGGACTGACATCTACGCGCTAGGGGCGGTGATGTATTGTGCTATCCATGGTGAAGCGCCACCTGCTGCCACTCGTCGCGTTATGAAAGATCCAATGATACCCGCCGTCAAGGTAGGAGAGGGTAAATATAACAAAAATTTATTACAAGCCATTGATTGGGCCTTGAAACTCAGTGAGGAAGATAGGCCGCGGACGGTAGAACAATGGCAAGAGAAAATGTTAGCTCCTACCCCACCACCGGCCCTTCGGCCTACGAATTTTTCAAGGAGGCCTTGGTTGTTTATGAATGTCACCGGCATGGTGGTGATTTTATTGCTTTCTGTCACCATAGGCGTTTTTTGGCATAAAAACTCTGCGCTCCACGTTGAAAAAGAAGCGGCTACAGAACGCGCTCGAAGCGAAGCTGAGGCCGACATTGCCAAAGAGCGAAAGTTGCGCCTAATCACTGAAAAACAACTTGATAAAGAACAGAAACGTCGTCAGAAATCTGAACATGACTTGCGTAAAGTTAGGGCGATCATAGAAAAGATACGACGTTTTGAGCCTTTGGCTGATCAAAAAGGCGGTTCTTATGAAGAGCCCAAATATTATGATGTCACCAATGTGGAAATTGATGACGTTTTAAATGTGCGCGAATTTCCGGGTTACCTCAACAAGAAAGTGGCCGAAATACCACCCACAGAAAAATGTCTTAAATTCTTGGGTAACTATCGGCTTTTTAAATCACAAGTGTGGGCTAAGATACAATATAACGACGTACCCGGATGGGTTAATTCTGCGTACCTCACAGAAAGTACACATTGTAATGGAGAAAAAGATATTGAATAGAATCAGTCCTTGTCTCATTTTGTTGCTGTTTCCAATGGTTGGCGAAGCCGGTAATATAGAGAATATCTTCTTTGATAATTCGACTCTCACCATTCGCCATAGTCATTGTCAATTAAAGCCACCGTTTAAGGAAAGGAGAAGACTTATCCTACCGATGGCCAATTGTGCCAGCCGGGCAGGTAAAATCAACGTTTTCCATCCTACCTTAAAAAGGATTCACTGGGCACAGCATGATCGAAAAACGGTTTGGATTGTCGTTACTTTTTTAACCGAATACCAATTTGAGATAACATCATCTCCCTATCAATACCGGGTATGTATTCCCGTCTGTAATCCACAGAGTCGCCAAGAAGACGGGTTGGTTGAGACTAGGAAATCGAAGAAAATGATGTTTTTGCTCAATGGCATTTTGTTTCAAATTCCTTTAGAAAGAATGCTCTTAGAAGAATTCATTGACCGTTCCATTGGGTTTGTGCCTAAGGATGTTGTTAGAGATGGATTACCACACTTTGGTGCCAAGCGCGATGATTGGAAAGGAAAGAAGAGAAAGCATAAGGGTTATGATATTTATGCTGATAGGATTAACGTGATTGCGGCCGCTGATGGGAAAGTCACAAAAGTGAGAAAGACGGCTAGAGCGGGCTTATATATAAAATTACATCACGGCTCTCGACTCTACACGCTTTATGTCCATCTCAACAGCGCGTCTGTGAAGGAAGGGCAAAAAGTCAAACGGGGTGACATCATAGGAACCATTGACGGGCCGACTGGAAATGCGGTAGAACCTCAATTGCATTTTGAAATAAAGCCCAATAATAGAAGTATTGATCCACTGCCTTTGATTGAACGTTTTTATCAAGGCGACAGTGGGATCATAAACAAGATTAAACGCCACAAAAAAACGCTCTCGAAAACGATACAACAGAGAAATAGGAAAGTCAGGAAATTTCTCAATTCTCGGTAAGTTCCTTGGGTATAGAGCACTTTACCACAGGTTGCACCTTTACCACAGGTTGCACCTGTGGCTATTCGTATTCAACCCCTTCAGGGTTGGGGGCCATTGGTTCGTTTTTTACCTTTACCACAGGTTCCACCTGTGGCTATTCGTATTCAACCCTTCGGGGTTGGTTCGTCTTTACCACAAAACCCACAGGTTCCCACAGGTTTCACCTGTGGCTATTCATATTCAACCCCTTCAGGGTTGGTTCGTCTTTACCTTTTTTCCACAGGTTCCACCTGTGGCTATTCGTATTCAACCCCTTCGGGGTTGGGGCCTTATTAATTATTAATTCCCCTTCGGGGTTGTGGTTGGCTTTTTTCTTTAACGTATTATTACCTTCCTCATTATAAAACATTCATTTATTATATCAATACGATGCTTAAACCTGCTATCCACCTCTGTCTTGTCCATAACACAGCAACCGCCAACGTCACACCAGCCTTGGATCCAAATTTTCGTCCAAACGAAGTCATTCTGCTGTACAGTCCTGATAAAGAATATCGCACCAGTTGCTTTGAATCTGTCTTAAAGCCAACCGGTGTCAAAGTCACTCGCTGGCCGATTCAAGATGCCAGAGATGTTGAACATATTCGTGATCGTGTATTGGAATTAATGATAGAAAGAGAAAATGAGGACATTGCGCTCAATGCCAGCGGCGGCACACGGCCTATGAGTATCGCCGCTTATGAAGTCTTCAAAGAGTTTAACAAGCCCATTTTCTACGTTCACCCAGAAACGGACGACGTTAGCTGGATAAATCGGCGCGAACTTCCCTCTTTTAATGTCGCTGATCGGATCAAACTGCCGGCCTTTTTACACGCGCACGGCGCGGAAGTCAGTCGCCTTGGAGAACGCCGCGGTGTTCCTTCCAATTTGCGCCGCCTAACCCAAGAACTGGTTAACCATGCCGAATCGCTCGCCAAACCATTAGCTGCCATCAACTGGCTCGCTCAACAAGCCGAAAACAATTTAAAATCACCTACCTTGACGGAAAGACAACGTCATTGGCCTCAATTAAATGAATTGATTCAACAGTTTGCGGCCGAAGGCCTGCTAACCGATCAAGATGACAGCCTACACTTTAAAGATGAAGCGTCCCGCTTTTTCGTCAACGGTGGTTGGTTGGAAGACTATACTTATAGTTTGATATATGGTTTGCGCAGAGAAATTCCTGAAATACAAGATGTAGGGCGCAGCGTAGAACTCTGCCGTGATTGTACCGGGAGAGCTGTCAAAAACGAACTGGATGTTGCTTTCCTACACAACAATCACCTCTACATCATTGAATGCAAAACCAAACGTTTTATCGATCCCAAACACACACAAGCGCCACCGTCGGACTTCGACACGCATGCTGCTGACGCACTGTACAAACTGGACACCCTCAAATGGCTACTGGGTGGTGTCCACACTAAAGTCATGTTAGTTAGCTATCACCCCCTATCGCCGTGGGATAGACAACGGGCACAAGACTTAAGGATTAAAACCTGCACCGCGCAACAACTGGTAGGACTAAAAAAAGCACTCCGGCGTTGGATTGGTTAACGGCAAGGATTAAATTAAAGCCACGGATTTTGTCTTACCACAGCTTTTCGGATAAATATTTTGGCTCACTCCAAGCTTGAGACAAAGTCGTACAAACTTTAGTTTTGTACGACTATTTTATGAAAAGCTATAGAAGAACATGTTTTTAGGCCTCAATTTTTATCATACCCTTACCAAACCTCCCGCGCTTAAAACGACCCTTCAGGGATTAATCCATATTTTTCCATAACAGCTAAGTGATAACAGATAACAGATAACAGATAACAGATAACTGATAACTTATATAATTGCCAACACTTGATATCTCACATCATGGCCCTATTGTTGAGTTAATAACATAGTATTTTACTCAACAATTAGAGGTACATGCCATGCAACTTGAAATCAACGGGAAAAGCATAGAGACCGATTCCCAAGGTTATTTAGTTAATCTATCTGACTGGAGCGAAGACTTAGCCAATGTCCTCGCTGGACAAGATGACCTCAAACTCACGGAGACACACTGGGAAATCATCAACATGATCCGGACGTATTACCACGCTCACGGAACCGCCCCTGCCATGCGGGCGCTCACCAAACTCGTCAAAACTGAACTGGGGCCTGAAAAAGGGGACAGCAAATACCTTTACTCCCTGTTCCTTTACGGGCCGGGCAAGCAAGCGGCGCGATACGCGGGATTGCCGAAACCGACGGGCTGTGTTTGAAGTGGCAGGACAAATTTCCTTAGCACAAACTTCCAGGGTTTACCAAACCTTGGAGGTTTTCCTTTTTCTGAACGTTACCCTCACCCCTGCCATCTTCCTCAACGGAGAAGGCATTTTTTTTTGAAAGCTCGGTGTACCAGATATCGTCATAATCATCCGTTCTGTTGACACTGACCAATATCAGTGAATAGGGCAGCACAATAGCAACGGCTATCAAATAAATAATAAACCATGTCATAGCAATATCTCCAATTAATTCTCAGTATTGTTGTAAATTGACGCAAAAATTATTCCTTTAATTAATAATCCTATATATATACTTGGCACAACTAAAAACTGAACTTGATATTTTACTCCTTCGAGCGAGGAATCGACGAGCAAGTGACACCCGGCCGAAAGGCCTGCATAAAAAAAGTGGCACTCATATTGCTATCAATGGGGAACCATGATGATAACGACTCCTACCGAGTTTTAATTATGGTGAGGTGCATTGAGTGCTGGTCACACTCAAACGCACCATTATTTCATCTTGATTAAAGTTAAATCAATCACCCTTCCAAGACTGTCCATAAACCTCACTTTTTATAACCCCTCTCCAAGCACGGCCTTTTTCAAATCCCATTGGGCGATGGAGTCCAAAGCTTCAGTTTTGGGCAAAAGCCCTATTGACATCACGATTCCATGAGCTATTATTTATATAGGACTCATACATTTCAATGAGTGAGGTAACGGACACTGTCCATGAAAAGAATAATATCAGTTTAACTCCATGTTCATCACGGACGATTTTTGGCGACACGCTTTGCCTCGCAAAGCGCAATGCGTTCCCACGCCTACGCTAAGGGAACGAGAAGAAAATGGTGGGCAAGCGGGCTTCAATATAGTCCAAGATTTATCTTGGACATCCAAGAGTATCTTGAAAAGAATTAAGGTTGGATAAAAGAAGCGAATAATGCCACAAACTCGCCTCTCACCGCCGATGAACTTGTCGCCACGCCGATTCAATCGAGGCTGCCAACCATTCTGGTTGAGGGTACATAAGATATGACGATATACCGATGGTTGGAAAACCACATTGGCTACTTAACGCAGTGATAATTTATACTAATGAAAACTTAAAAATGATTAAATCAATCTGAAAAGTTCATTTTTTAATTTTCACATATTTGAAGTCCGTTTCGTATAGTTAATAATTATCAAGGTTTCCAAATCAAGATCGATGTCGTTTTATAAAAGGACTTTAAAGTTAAGTCATTTGAACTGCCTAGTGGTCAAACCTTTATTAAAGCTGAAGTGGTCAATAAGAGGTGAATCATGACAGAGTTGGTAGAATTTAAAGAAATTGAATATCAAGAGGATGAGGTGCGTGAAATGCCATCAAGAAACCATAGTTTTGTGCAAACTCGGATAGCCAGTTTGTTATTCAATGATGAAAGATTCACGCCGTTTGTTGAATTGAGTTTGGATGCGAGTCAGATAGACTTAAGCCAATTTGGTCTCAAGGCTAAAGATGAACTCATACCCGATGTGTGTGTTTACCCAAGTAGTGTGGGCTTTAATGATGATGATGATGATCTGAAAATGCTGGACATGCCTTTGTTAGCGATTGAAATTATTTCACCAAGGCAAGGGATTAGTGACATTATAGCTAAATTTAAGGCCTATTTTGCGCTAGGTGTCAAATCATGCTGGTTGATTACGCCAGCGATCAAAGCGGCAACTATCTATTCACAGCCTAATCGTTTCAAAACGTTTAGTATGGATACGGCTGAGGTTGATACTGAAGTGAATATTGAGATCATAGATAAGGCGATGGATATTCACCTACCCATTCATAAACTTTTTAAAAGGTAAGTGTGAGGTTGGGAAAAATCCTATTTTCCAAAAAATAGGATTTCTCTGAACTGAATGGACAACCGACTGTCCAATCTCTTTTAACCAATTACCAATTACCAATATTGAGCAACACCCCGATACAAAATCGTTGCATCGAATACCAACCTATTTAAAATATAATCAGCGCCCTCATATCGGCTTGACTGGACTCCAAAGCTTCAGCTTTGGACAAAAGCCCTATTGACATCACGATTCCATGAGCTATATTTATTAAGCTGAGCTCGACTTTTCAATAAGTTATATAAATCTTATGTTAATCAAGTTGTTGATTACAATTAATTGATTAAAAAAACATTTTTATTCTATGAGATACCCTTAGCATTAATACGTGAATAACCCTTATTTGTGGGCCATCAACTGGAATTCTCGAACTGAAAAGAAATCCGATTTTGACGTAACGTAAGAAATCCTTTGCAAAAAATCGGATTTCTCCGGATTTAAAAGGATGCCTTTGGCAAAGGTTTTTTTTCCAAAAATGGGAGTCGTCAACGGCCATTTTAAGTGTAACCAAGTATGGGTGTAGCGCAGTAATCTTGTTCCTGTTTATAGGGTGATGGAAAAGGCTTACCGGCTTGTGCAAACATCGCGGCGGCCGTTTCGATGGTGTCGATTGCCAGTTCATAAGCCTCACTGTAACTGTCCGCATATTCAGCAACATCCGGCAATTCTTTGATGGTTGCCTCAAAGACACTTTCGCCATCAATGATGACTTTTCTAATGGTAATATTGTATTCAGTTGGATCAAACATTTTAGCCCCCTTGTTCTTCAGGAGAGTTTGGCAGGAGTCCAAACTTTAGTTTGGCAAGAGTCCAAACTTTAGTTTGGCAGGAGTCCAAACTTTAGTTTGGCAGGAGTCCAAACATTAGTTTGGCAAGAGTCCAAACTTTAGTTTGGCAGTGCCAAGTTAAAACCTGTTACCCATCAATAGAACATTGACAGAGTACTATAGATATTCAGATAATTATTTAGTGCCCTTTAGGGTACTTAAGCTTTCAGACATTGGCTGTTTTGAAATATTTATCTGAAAAACTATAGTCAAGCCTTGGGCGATGGAGTCCAACGCTTGCCGCTTTGGACAAAAGCCCTATTGACATCACGATTCCATGAGCTAAATTTATTAACCTGAGTTCGACTTTTCAATAAGTTATATAAATCTTATGTTAATCAAGTTGTTGATTACAATTAATTGATTAAAAACACATTTTTATTTATGGAGATACCCTTAGCATTAATACGTGAATAACCCTTATTTGTGGGCCATCAACTGGAATGAAACAGTACAGCTTAGGTGTTTTTTTGTTAACTGATTTACTGATGTCATTATAACTAAATAATTGATATCACCACTAATTTTATAACCCATTGAGATTTAAAGTCGAACTCACGTTATTAAAACATATAGGACTCATACATTTCAATTAGTGAGGTGACGGATACTATCCATGAAAGAGATAATATCAGTTTAACCCCATGTTCATCACGGACGATTTTTGGCGACACGCGACGCTTCGCTACGCGCAACGCGTTCCAACGCCGGCGCACGGTAAGAAATCGGATTTCTCTGGATATCTCTGGATATCTCTGGATATCTCTGGATATCTCTGAACTGAATGGACAACCGACTGTCCAATCTCTTTTAACCAATTACCAATTACCAATATTGAGTAACACATCGATACAAAATAGTTGCATCGAATACCAACCTATTTCAAGTCTAATCAGCGCCCTCATATAGGCTTAACTGTGGAGTCCAAAGGTTAACTTCCGTCCAACGCTTGCTGCTTTGGGCGATGATGTTTCATTTCAATTTGGACATGTTCATCACGATTTTTGGCGACACGCGACGCTTCGCTACGCGTAACGCGTTCCCACGCCGGCGCACGGTCAGAAATTTTTAAAAAATTCGGATTTCTCTAACTGAAAATAAATACGATTTTTAAAAAAAATCGGATTTCTCTGGATATGTTCATCACGGACGAGTTTTAGCGACACGCGACGCGTAGCGAAGCGCAATGCGTTCCCACGCCTTGGCTAAGGGAACGATAAGAAAATTTTTATGACACTTTTTGGAGATTAAAAATGCAATTACCGTTAGAAGTCTGTCAACAATTTGGACAGTTTGCTTTTCAAGATAAACAAAAAGGCGTTGAAGCCATTGCGGCTATTCAAGGTTTTATGGAGGAATATCAGGATGGTAGCGTTTCTGGCAATGACTCAGATGCAAGAGCGGGGACGATTGTGCGTGATCCAGCGGGAGTCGTTACCGTAGCGAAAAGCGTCAAACTGTTGCCGAATGTGCAGATTAACCTGAAAGCGTTAATTCAAGATACTTTGTTGCGTTTACAAGAAACGGTTAATTTCAGCACCATTGTGGTTGGTGGGCCTTTAACCACAGATTCGTGGATAATAGACACTGGTGCTGCTTTATATCTTATTAAATTTGCCGTGAATTTGACGACGGTTGAATTGAAACAGGAACAAGCTGGGGTTTTAGTCGCGTTACATCACTTATGTGGTGGTGAGTTGCAGTTGGAAATTCCGTTGTCGGAATTACAGGCAAAAATGCGGGACAACTATCATTTCAGTTTAAGTGAAGATGAACTGGATGATATTTTGGAAGATTTGGTTGATTTGCACTGTGTCAGTCGTCAGCAAGATGTTATTTATTTGACGGAGAAAGTTGTCTTAAAAGATAATTAGAATTGTAGGGTGGGTAACGCGGTTTATCGTTGCCCACCTGCACCTTACATCAAATACGGTGGTGGTGGGCAACCAAAAGACGTTGCCCACCCTACTAGGAACTATAACAAGGTATCCACTATGCCCCAAGAACTCAATTTACATTTCAAAAACTCCCAGCAAGTCACCATTCACTTTGCTCAACATTCCCCAGTGACGGTTGATTTTGCCATTCCACTCACCGCCCAAGATAGGGAGGCGATTCGGCATTATTTAGAAGTCTATGCCGTGCAGTATGTGATGGATATTGATGATCAAGAAGCCGAGCGCGTCTCCGTGCAATTATCGCAATGGGGGCAAAGCTTATTTGATGCGGTATTTAATAGTGCGGTGGCGAAACAATTATTTTCTCAGTTCATCAATACGCCCAGTGATAAATATTTGGTTACCATTACCGCCCAAACCCCGGAAATTTTATCGTTACCGTGGGAGTTATTGCATGATGCCGGGCAGTTTTTATTTGCGTTTGAGCCTTCGATTACTATTTTACGGCGGATTTCACCTAAAACGACTTTTCAGGTTTATGTGAGTCAGTCGCGTTTGCGGATGTTATTTGTTATCAGTCGTCCGCAAGGTACCAGTTTTATTAATCCACGCACCGATGCCCAAGCGGTGTTAAAAGCGATTGCAAATTATCCGGCTATCACGGTGGAATTTTTACAGCCGGCAACGTTGGAAAAGTTATGGCAACGTTTGCAAAATTCTGACTTGCCACAGGTTGATGTGATTCATTTTGATGGACATGGTGTTTTTGATAAAACCGGTGATTTTGATAAAACCGGTGATTTAGTCCAAACCACGATTATGCAATTAAGTGGTGTATCACGAGGTTTGCGTAAACAGTTGCGTGATTTGGAAATTGCCGCGAATACTGGCTATTTGTTATTTGAACAGGCTGGCAAGTATGGCAAAAACGGCAGAGGTTTGTTTTATGTGCCAACCTCTTGGTTATCCTATTTATTGTCAAAATCCTCGGTACGTTTGATGGTGTTATCGGCTTGTCAATCGGCAATGGTAGCGCATGACGATGAGGAAACTGATGAAGAACCTATCGGGAGTATCGCCGTTGGTTTGGTGGCAAGCGGTGTGCCGTCAGTACTAGCCATGAGTTATTCAGTGATGGTGCGGGCAACTGAATTGCTGTTTGGCGAGTTTTATCGGGAAATCGCTGCCGGTGAAAGTGTCGGGATGGCTTTGGATAAGGCGCGTCAGGCTTTATTGCAAGATAGAAAACGCCGCGATTTGCAACGTGGGCAAGAGCGCGTTGTGATTGAAGTGAGTGATTGGTTTTTACCTACCTTGTATCAGGCGGGTGAAGACACGCCCCTTGTTTTGAGAATGACACTGGAATCCCCGAAACCTCATCCGCAGAATTTAGCGGTATTGCCAGACGCGGGTTTTTGGGGACGGCGTAAAGAGTTGTGGCAAATTGAGAATTGGTTTGGCGATGGGGTACGGCGTGTCGTGGTGAGTGGTTTTAGTGGGCAAGGCAAAACGTTTTTGGCTCAGGAGTTGGGGCGTTGGTTATTGCAAACCAGACGCTTTGATGCGGCGGTGTTTGTGGATTATTCGGGTTATCAAGGGCAGGATGCGGTGCAATGGGCGGTGACAACGTTGGGTTCAGTGGTTGAGCAAAGTTTAGTGGATGTGGCAGCGGCGAATGCGGTGTTGCAGAATCAGCGTATCTTATTGATTTTGGATAATTTAGAAGTGTACGTTACCGATAAAAAAGACATTTTGAAGGAGTTATTAACGGTTGCTCATCAATGGTCATTATTGGGTGAAAGCCGTGTTTTGATAACGACTCGTCCAGTGGAATTAGGGCATGAAGCTTATCAAAAGGATAGTGAAAATTTTCGGCAATTGAAGTTAGAAGGCTTGGATGAAAAGGATGCTTTGGATTATTTTGAACAATTATTGGTATTGTCGGATAATCCGGTGCGTTTACAAACAGATGAGTTGTTGCGTTGGTTTGCTAAAGTGCAGTTTCATCCGTTGTCGATTGGTTTATTGGCACGTTCTTTAGAAACTGGGGATTTAGCGAATTTAGAGGCTCGTTTAAATCAGTTAATGCTTGAATTGCCTGATAATCCGATTGAGGCGACTTTGCAGTTAGTGATTGAGCAGTTGGATGAGGAATCGCGGCGGTTGTTGCCGAGGTTGGGTGTGTTTCAGGGTGGGGCTTTGCTTGTAAATTTAGTTTTAACTACTCGTTCAGAAGAACAATGGAAAAAGTTTCTTCCTGCTTTAGTATCAACTGGCTTAATTCAACCTGAAAAAGTAACGAATAATTTTACATTTTTCAAATTCCACCCTATCTTAGTCCCTATTTTATGGTCACATTTAGATAGTAAACGACAACAAGCCTTATACCAAAGCCATCAGCAACAGTATTATGAATTATCACTTTATTTGTGGGATAAAAATCGCCAAAACCCTATTGAAAGCAGTGCTATTTTCAAATGTGAACTTAATAATTTTTTGTTTGCGGTCAAAGGCGCATTGACAAGAACAACAGATTATGCAGTAGATTTTGCAGATAACGTGAATGAATTTTTAAATTATTTTGGATTACAACGTGACTATAAAGCACTAAATGACCAATTGGCAAGGTTAGCAAGGAAAGTTGGCAGTAGAGAATGGTATTTAACTGAAATCAATTTAGGTAAACAATTGTATAGTGTAGGACGATATGCCAAAGCGGCGACTATTTTTGAAGGAGTTCTAAGTGGTTTGGATTCTACAGTAAGTTATGAACGTTGTATCGCCCTGAGTTATCTTGGACGTTATTTTAGGTTTCAAGGAAAAGCGCAACAAGCTGCCACTTATTATCAACAAGGTTTAGACCTTATCCCGCAATTGGAACAAACTAAGGGAGTACAACGACAAACAGGATTATTATACACTGATTTAGCTGATGTACTGACGGATATGGGACGTTATGTAGAAGCGAAATCGGCTTATGAGCAAAGTTTAGCGATAAAAAATGGTGAGCAAAGAGGTAAAGCGGTTGTATTAGGACAACTTGGCACTTTGGCACTATTACAAGGTGAATTATCTGATGCCCAACAACGGTATCAAGCTGCCTTATGCCTTTTTCAGCAATTAAAAGAACCGATTAGTGAAGCAATTATTTGGCATCAATTGGGCATGGTAGATCAAACAAAAGAACAATGGGAAAATGCCGAACACGCCTATCGTCAAGCCGCTGAGATTCAAGAAACAAAGGGTAGTTTACAAAGTGCAACGCAGACTTGGGGCCAACTAGCTAGTATGATGGAAGGCATGGGCAAATGGAAAGAAGCTGAAACTTGGTATCGAAAAGTAATTGAAGTTGGTCAACAATTGGGAGATATGTTAGGCGTGTCTAAAAGATTGAATAACCTTGCCAACCTCCTGAAAAATCAATCTGACTGTTTAACAGAATCCCAACAACTCGCCGAGCAAGCCTTAGCGATTTCTAAAACTTTAGACCCGGCAACGGCGCAAATTTGGAAAACTTATCATGTTTTGGCACAAATTGCAGACAAAGAAGGAAACGCAGAGAAAGCAAAAAAATATCGCCGTTTAGCCCGTGAAACCTATACTAATTTTCATGGGATGAAATATGATTTGCGACAATATGCGCCTTTGATTTTAGGGATTGTGGCAGTTGTTATTAATGGTAAAGCCTGTAAGGAGAAATTAGAACCCGTTTTAGAAATGCTTAAAATGGTAAATCAAGATACAGTAAACGCCATTATTCAGATTTTAAAAGGCGAAAGAGATGTAGATAAATTGTGTGAACCGTTGGATTATCAAGAAGCACCGATTATTACCGCTATCCTTGAAGGGATTGAACAGCCGGAGAGTTTGAAGTGGTTTGAGAATGTCTGAATCATAATTTTCAGAATAAAATCAAAGTCAAAACAAGTTATGGTTGGTTTGGTTTACATTCTGTAAATTCTGTCAATTCTGATTCAGACAATTAAAGAGAAAAAAGTCAAAACCAGTTATGGTTGGTTTGGTTTTCATTCTGTAAATTCTTAAATTCTGTCAATTCTGATTCAGACAATTAAAGAGAAAAGGATAAATTGTGTGAGCCGTTGACTCATTATGATGCACCGATTATTACCGCTATCCTTGAAGGCATCGCACAGCAGGAGAGTTTAAAGTGGTTTGAAGAATGATAACTACAGGGATTGTATAATCGATACGGATTAGATTTTCGTTATGTCTGACTCTTAATCCTTTTTTATATACAATCCTTGTAGTGACTGGTTTTGATTTTAATCCTTTTTTATATACAATCCTTGTAGTGACTGGTAATGAGTTACAACTATGCGCTATGTTCTAAGTCGTAAACTGACGACTCGTTTACGCATGGCTGCTCTGACTATAGGGCAACCCCGGTATCTAACTAAACATAGAGGAGTAAGCACTTGCTACTAACAGAACCTGAGATTCAACAAGTTATAGAACAAGCTAAAACGACTTTCCCTAACTTTACTGATTGGGAATACAACAACGAGAAAAACGAAAACTACTTTGGATTTTCATTATGGGGGCAATTTGTTCCTAATCCAGAAGACGACATGCCGCGACACTTTTTTATCACATTTGATACAAACCAAGAAAACTGGTACGGATATTTAACGATAGGGCAACCATGCTACTTTTGGTCAAGTGCTGATGTTGGTGATGCCCATTTACTCAATACAGAACCCTGTCAGACTATTGACAATGCAATGGCAGCACTTAAGGCAGAAATAGTGAAGCTGTTTAGTGCTTTTTCTGTCATTTGAGTTAACGATCCGAAGTTTTATGACACTTTTTGGAGATTAAAAATGCAATTACCGTTAGAAGTCTGTCAACAATTTGGACAATTTGCTTATCAAGATGAACAGCAAGGCATTGAAGCCATTGCGACTATTCAATATCTTATTTAGCAATATCAATAAGATAGCGTTTATAGCCCTGAGTCACAGGCAAAAGCGGTGACGATTGAGCGTAATCAATCGGGAGTCGTTACCGTAGCGAAAAGTGTCAAACCCTTGCCGAATATGCAGATTAACCTGAAAGCGTTAATCAAAGATGCCCAAGAACGCTCAAAAGAAGTCACTAATTTCTGAACAACGCCATCACCTACGTTTACGATGGCTTTAATAATCTGCTTGAACTACGCGATTCGGCCGGCAATGTGACCCAAATGCAGTACAACATTCGGGGCCAAAAGACTCGGATGTATGACGCGGACACCGGCCAAACCCGTTATGTCTACAATGCACTCGGAGAACTGGTTTCCCAAACCGATGCCAAAGCCCAAACGGTTTCGATGCAATACGATCGGCTCGGCCGCATGGTTCAGCGACAAGAGCCAGAAGGGATGAGTACTTGGACGTATGACACTCAGCCCAAAGGCATTGGCAAACTGGCCGCCGTGACAGGCCCCAATGGCTATCAAGAAAGCTACCGCTACAACGGCTTGGGTCGGATGGCCGAAACGCACACCCAGTTGAATGGACAAAACTACTTTGTCAGTACTGTTTATGACCAATACGGCCGCGTTGAGAGTCTTACCTATCCGACGAGCTTGGCAGTACAAAACACGTACAATGAACACGGCTATTTGGCCGACGTCCAGCGTGCCAGTGACAACCAACCGCTTTGGCAAGCCAAACGTCTGAATGCGCGAGGCCAACTCGAGCAAGTCGCGTTAGGCAATGGCTTAGTGACTGATAAAGTCTATACGCCAACAACTGGCCGTATTCAGTCCATTCAAACTGGCGGCGGTGTGATTCAGAACTTAGCCTATACCTTTGATAAGCTCGGCAACCTGACTCAACGCACAAATCGCCATTTGGTTGAAACGTTCCAATATGACGGCCTCAACCGCCTAACCCAAACGGCCGTCCAAGGCGTGTACAGCACCACCATCACCTACGATGCGCTGGGTAATATTACCTCCAAATCCGATGTGGGTAGCTACACGTATGGCGAAAACGGTGCTGGGCCTCATGCGGTGACTTCCATCAGTGGACTGAAAAGCAGCCAATACACTTATGATGCGAATGGTAACCGCATCACTAGCAGTGCCACTGGGCAACAGATTGAGTACACCTCATTCAATAAACCGCGCCGTATTAGTCAAGGCAACACCAGCCTTGAATTTGAATATGGCCCCAATTACAGCCGCTACCAGCAGAAAGTCACCAAAGCGGGCCAAACCACCACCACAACCTATATTAGTGGCGGCCTAATGGAGCGCGAAGTAGACCAAAACTGGGTCAAAGACACCCACTATCTGTTTGCCGGTGGCGAAAGCATCGCGGTACACATTCAGAAAAATCATGGCATTGCCGAAGAAACGCGCTACCTGCACAAAGACCACTTAGGCTCTATTGACGCGATCACTGAAAAAGACGGCCAACCGGTAGAAAGCTTCAGCTTTGATGCGTGGGGCCAACGTCGCCATCCCGACAGTTGGAATACCCTAACCGACGCGCAACTGGGTGAACTCATCCTCAACAACACCGGGTTAACCACATCCAGAGGCTTCACAGGGCATGAACACCTAGACGAAGTGCAACTGATCCATACCAATGGACGGCTTTATGATCCAGTGATAGGCCGCTTCCTGAGTGCTGATCCATTTGTACAAGCACCGACGTTTAGCCAAAGCCTGAATCGCTATAGCTATGTGATGAATAATCCGCTATCGCTTGTTGATCCGAGTGGCTTCTTCTTAAAGAAGCTTTGGAATGGGATTAAAAAAGCAGTTAAGGCGGTAGGGAAGTTTGTTAAGAAGTATTGGAAGCCGATTGTGGCTACGGTGGCTGGAATTGCATTAGGTGTAGTGACAGGTGGGCTCGCTTCCGGTTTTGTAGGGGCTGTTTTGTCAGGCACCGGCTTTGGGTTTGGTTCTGCATTTGCTGGGACAATGCTAGGAGGTGGAAGTATTGGAGATGCTCTAAAGGCAGGATTGAAAGGTGCTGTAATTGGCGGAGTTACTGCTGGCCTAACAACCTATGGAGTTAATAGTTTATTCGCAGAAGGTGCAGCAGGTGTTCAACTATTTGGTAAAGCAGCTCGTGTTGCAAAAATAGTTGCCAATGGTGTGGTAACTGGTTTATCAAGTTTGGCCCTGGGTGGAAAGTTTGAGCGTGGTTTTATATGGTCTGTTGCTACCGGCACACTTAATTACCTCTATGGTCGTTTGGTGGGAGAATCTCCTAGACTGTTGGGGATAGGAAAAACAGCGGATCCGACTAAAGGTAAATGGGATTTACCAACAAATGGCTCTCTTAACTTTGGAATACAAGGTGGAGATGGTAAAGTTGGATGGTTGCATGAAGGGCAACCAGTCACCGATTCTATAGCTCGATACGTTCCGTTTATGAATGCTACCTCGGGGATGCACGACTTTATGCAGGTTGCTATGACATTTCGATCTGATCTGCTTCGTAACTTTCTAAACGTACCATACATGCTTCCAGCCGCATTAATCACCGTTGGTGCTTATATGGGCGAAAAGCAATATATTCCACCGCCCAGTAAGTAGCGAGCGAGCGTAGGGTGGGTAGTAGAGCGAAAGCGAAACCCACCACCTACTCAAACCAAAACCCAATCGGGCGGGTGTTTTGATAACTGCCTGCCCGTTCTGTCTGTTTCTCGTTCTGTCTCTATCTAGTACAGCGGATGATCTCGCAGAGCGAAGAACGAGGTTTTGCAGATTAAACGGAGGGTGTCTAGGGCGATTAGAGTCAGTCGCGATAGATGGTTTTATGGGTTGTTTGTGAACAGTGGTTGTTTGGTGTCAAAGAGATAATCAATTCGTTTAGTCCGAAAATTCAACCCCTACGGGGTTGGCGCGTCGGGGGCACATTTTCCACAGGTTGCACCTGTGGCTATTCACATTCAACCCCTACGGGGTTGGCACTTTGATAAGGTATCAACTTTCATCCGTTAGAATCAGGATTAAACGGAGGGTGTCTAGGGCGATTAGAGTCAGTCGCGATAGATGGTTTTATGGGTTGTTTGTGAACAGTGGTTGTTTGGTGTCAAAGAGATAATCAATTCGTTTAGTCCGAAAATTCAACCCC
>Ga0190344_1000122_pt1 | contig 50152 bp, 38 predicted proteins | sample 48721323_MG_FD_161662 | JGI IMG/M metagenome (GOLD analysis project Ga0190344, IMG submission 161662) | Hydrothermal vent microbial mat bacterial communities from Southern Trench, Guaymas Basin, Mexico - 4872-13-2-3_MG | ecosystem: Environmental > Aquatic > Marine > Hydrothermal vents >... | reverse complement strand
CGTTTATCCGCGTAATTCGTTGTACTTAATTCGTTTATCCGCGTAATTCGTTGTACTTAATTCGTTTATCCGCGTAATTCGTTGTACTTAATTCGTTTATCCGCGTAATTCGTTGTACTTAACTTGGCCGTTTTTTTGAGCCAAATCTCTTTCCCTTATACCATTCCCCTAGTACCTTTCCCCTTGCACCTTTCCAGTTTGACCTATCCCCTTGCACTTATCCCCTTGCACCTAGAAGCAATCCCATCCAATGACCCCAGTGCCCCCAGGACTAGGAGTCCAAACTTTAGTTTGGCCGGAGTCCAAACTTTAGTTTGGCAGAGTAGTGATACGCGGGCTCCTGTTATTGACCTATATTTTGGCAGGTTTTTGGACGATCTGGTTTGAGGGCCATAAAATGCTTTGGATGCTTTCAAATTAGATTATGGCCCTCTGTCGCGCTTTATTATTATACTTTTTGTAGGTGTTTTGTTGCTTAACTTAATGGCATTCAGGTTAAGGGTCAATGCCATAAAGTAGTACAACGGATACTCGAAATAAACGGATAGTCAAAAACTAAAATGGTTACAAAAATTAGGAATTTCCCCAATCCGTTTCGGAAAGCGTATCCGTTGTACTTGGACAGCTTAACTTAATGGCATAGAGGTTAAGGGTGGGGTAGTGAAAAGGAGATTCCAACGGGTTCTAAAACGTGATCCCATTTTTACCGCAAGCCTTTTTTAATGACTTAAAAAACAATCACTTATTGATTAGCTTGTCATTCACAATTAGCTTCGCTGAGATTAGGTTAACAATTAACAATTACAAATTCACAATTCACAATTCACAATTAACAATTCACAATTCACAATTCACAATTCACAATTCACAATTTACAATTCGTTTACGTCACAACTTTCACCACCCCAAGTTAAGGGTGTGTAAAAATCCTAATTAAGAAACAAGGCGATAATCAATGAATATGCCTTACAAGCTTTACAAAACGACTGTCGCGGCCGCTATTGGTTTAGCTATCACAACCTCTAGCCATGCGGCTGTCTATACTTATGACAAACTTCACCGTCTCACCACGGTAACCTACGAATCGGGCTATCGCATTCGTTATAGTTACGATGCCACTGGTAACATCCTTCATATAGCCACCAGTCGTATCTCGACGGTTTATCGCATTATTATCGGTACGAGTCACAACGAAGTGCTAGTTCGCTCTCCCGACGGGGTTCTTGAATACCAATTCCCCATCACTCAGAGTGGCAACGGTATTGCCGTCGCGGCCCTTGATTCTGATCAAGATGACACGTCAGAAGTGGCCGTTGCCGGGGATAACACCGTAGCCATTTACAAACTGGATGGGACTGAGAAAAAGGCGTTTTCCATCGCAGAACAAAGTGCCACCCTCGCTGTTGGTGATGCGACTCAAGATGACAAACCAGACATTGCGGCCGCTTCCCAAATCTTTCCTAGCATCAGTGCTTCGTTGTACACCCTTGAAGGCAACTCGTTGGGTGCGATTCCGCTGTTCAATGCGGACACGCTCTTCAGTCTCGCCGCTGGAGATGTTGATAATGATGGCTTTGATGATCTCATCGCCGGCGAACGAAATGCCAACGAAGTGAGTGTGAATGGTTTGTTCAGTTTTACGGTTTTTGATTCCGTTGCTAAACCGCCTCATCAAGGGCAAACCCAACAGAATAACAAAGTGACTGTGTGCCATAATCCGCCTGGCAACCCGAGTGCCGCACAGACCATTAGCGTTTCAAAAAACGCACTTCAAACTCATCTGAATCACGGTGATAGCTTGGGAGAGTGTCCGCCTACCGTCTATGGTGTGAATGTCGCCGTCAGTGATCTTGATGGCGATGGGCAAGCGGAAATCATTGCCGCGATGGCCGACAAAGGTGGCCGTATAGAAATTTACAGCGGTGATGGCACTCTCATTAATGGATTTAATGCGTTTAACAACAGTCGCAATGGCCTCGTCGTCACGGCCGGTAACGTGGTGGGTGGCCCAGAGCCTGAAATTATCGTCAGTGAAGCCAATGGTACCAAAATTCGGGTTTTTGATGAAACGGGTCATCGGATTACCCATTTTCAAGGTACCGACACGGGCGGCATTGTCAGTTTAGCGGTGGGGCAAGAAATTGTTGAAATCCCCATAATACCTTACTGAGCCATTCTATAGATATTCAGATAATTAATTAATTTAGTCTCCTTTAGGAGACTTGAGCTTTCAGACAACTGCTTTAGCTGTTGGCTGCGAAAGTATTTTTCTGAAAATCTATATACGGAACGTACTTCACGTCCCTAATTTGGAATCTCAACGCGTTAGCTTTGAGCATACCGGCGTTTTTTCAAAAAACTTGGTGTCTCAAAACGACTATTGCGTAAGTTATTTGTTGCCACGTCCCTTATATACGGAACGTACTTCAAATTCGTGAAAATGACAAAATGAACTTATCATTAAATTCCTAGCCAAATTATCGGCTTATCATTAATTTTATCATTTTTCATTTTTCATTTTTCATTTTTCATTACCGAAACGACTCATCAACCTTAACAGGAAAATTCGATATGTCAGTAGTTAGACCACCCACTCAACCACCCAGTATGACCGGCGGCCTCAAAATGCTACGCCGGCTCATTTCACTGGTGTTTTTGATGGCGCTCTCTGTCCCTGCCAACAGTGAGCGTTTTGAATTCCCGGAGAATTTTGAACCCCCGGATAAGCGTGATCTGTTACCGCTTCCCCCGCTCGCCCCCCAAGCCATGGCCGCGGCCCCCGCTTCTGCGGCCGCCATCACTGAGGGTATTGAGATCCAAATGGTTTGGCATAGTTACTATGCTGATCTGGACTTGTACTTGTTCAATTCAGAAGAGCCAGGGATGTGTTATTACGCAAACACAACCACCTCGTGGGGATGTGTCTATAATTACGACAATCGGGGAGGCCGTCGTAGTAGTGATCCTTTTCCTTATGCTGAACAAATCACCGTTGATTTAGACAGCCTTAAAGAAAATAATGCATGCACTTACGCGATTTGGGTCAATTACTCTGACTGGTGGGATGGAATGAGTCCAAGCAACGTGCCGGCCTCTTTAGATCTCTATTTCTTTGGTGAACTGGCTAAGAGTTTCCCAATCACGTTCAGTGGGCCTCGAACGAAGAAGGTTTGGGAAGGATGCGTTGGCGAGTTGGAGTTATTGGTCATTATCTACGATGAAGATTTGGCTCAAGATAATGACTGCCCGGATGAAAATCGGCAAGGCCTTGACCCAATTGACATGGCTAATGGCGCACAGACGCTTGAACATAATTTATTAAGCGTTCAAGGCGTTCTGCCAATTTCGTTCGATTTACAATATAACTCCATGCTCTTGAAAAAAAGAGCCACTGGGCGCGGCTGGGAAGACCAACGTTTTAGTGCCAGCTTAGAAGAGTTGGACAATGGCGATGTCAAAGTCAATTGGACGACCAATCGTTATAACATCTTCACCCGAAACGCCGACGGACAATTTGAAAGTCCGCATTCCGCTTGCCAATTCGATACGCTGGTAAAAAATGCCGATGGCAGTTTTACCTTGGAGCGCAAAAAGCAGCAGGTGGTGTATCAATTCAATGCCAACGGCCAACTGGTGGCACAGGCCAATCGTCAGGGTCAGTTTTTAAATTTCTCTTATGACAATGCTGGCCGTTTGGCTCAAGTAACCGAACCGGTTTCTGGGGTGTTTCTGAATTATGCCTACAACAGCGCCGGCTTTTTGGAACGCGTCACGGACCCACTCGGCCGCCAAGTCACGCTCGGTTATGATGACAGAGGCCGTTTGACCACGGTCACGGATGCGGCCGGCCAAACCACCACCTATACTTATAATAACCGGGGCCAAATTTTGACCGGCACCAATGCGGACGGTGTGCAACGGTTTAGCAACACGTTTGATGACGACCACCGTGTCATTGCCCAAGCCGATAGTCTCGGCCAATTGTCCCAATTGTCCTACGACTTTGAGAGCCAACCGGGCAAACGTATCACCACGTTGACCAATCGGTTGGACGAGACTCGGGTTTACACCTTTGATGAGCATCACAAATTACTTAAGCTCACCAATGAGTTAGGCCACAGTGCCGTCTACACCTACAATGCCAAGGGTCAACGCACCAGTGCCACGGATGCCAAGGGTAATACTCATTCTTTTGACTATGATGCCAATGGCAACCTCACCACCATCACGGATGCGGCCCAACATCAAACGCAACTGGCTTATGACGACCATAACAATTTACGGTCGGCGACGAATGCGCTCGGTAAAGCCCTCCAGTTCAGTTATGATGACAGCCACAATCTGACCCGTATTACCGATCCGCTTGCTAACGTCACGGATTACACCTACAATAACGACAAGCAAGTCGTTAGCAAAACCAGCCCGCGTCAAGGTGTGACAAGTTATGCTTATGCAAATGGCCTACCCATCCGTGTCACTGATCCCGAAGGTGTGGTTTATACCTTAGGCTATGATGCGGCCAGCCGTTTAACCAGCATCACTGATGCCGACAACAATACCACGACGCTCACCTACGATGGTGTGGATCGGCTAACGTCAGTAACCAATCCGTTAGGCCACCGCGTCAGTATGACATACAACAGCCGTGATAACTTGCTGACTTTCACCGATGCCAACGGTAATGTCACCACGCGCACTTATGATGGCAATGGCAACTTAATTAGCCAAATCAATGCGTTAGGCCAACAGACTCGTTATGAGTATGATGCTGAAGAACGCCTGACTCACGTCATTGATGCTTCCAACCGTATAACGCAACTGGGTTATGATGCTACCGGCCGTTTAATTAGCATCACCAATCCATTAGGGCAGACGCAGACGTTGGAATACGACGCGGCCGATAACCTGCTCAAACGCGTTGATGCTTTTGGCAAGCAGGTGATGTCTCTCAACTATGATGAGTTGAACAATCTCACCGAGGTGAGTGATGCGTTAGCTAATCGGAGCACCTTTGACTACGACGCACTGAGTCGGTTAGTTCAAAGCACCGATCCGGTTGAAGCGGCCACCCAATTCCGCTATGACGATCTCAATCGCTTGGCCGAAAGTGTAGATGCTTTAACCGGTGTGTCAAGCCAAGGCTTTGATGCCGATGGCAATAGAGACAGCCTCACCGATCCCAATAGCAACGAAACCCGGTTTGACTTCGACAAAAGCGGCCGCTTGGTTCAAGAGACTTTGGCGACGGCCGAGCAAGTCAATTACACCTACAATGCCAGAAACTTACTGGCCTCTGTTACCAATCGGCGCGGACAACAACGCCAGTTTGAATACGATGCGGGCGGCCGAATCACCCGTTGGACAGATCCTGATGGCAGTGTTTCCTTCACCTACGATGCCAACGGCAATGTCTTAACCGTCACGGATAGCAATGGCACGATTACTCGTGAATACGACAAGCTCAATCGCGTCACCAAGTACACCGACATCCAACGCAACACGTTGCAATATGCCTACGATGAAGTCGGCAACTTGGTCGCACTGACTTATCCAGACGGCCGGCAAGTCCATTATGAGTACGATGCCGCCAACCAACTCATCAAAGTCACCGACTGGGCCGGCCGTGAAACCCATTATGAGTACGACTTAAATGGTCGTTTAATCAATACGTTGCGTCCAAACGGTACGCAAATGACTCGTGTCTATGATGATGCTGGGCAACTATTGCAACAGAAAGAGGTCATCATCAGCAGTGGCGAACTCATCAACCAGTTTGATTTCGCCTATGATGCTGCTGGCGATATCGTTCAAGAGCAAATCGCGCCAGAACCCAATATCGAAGTCAACCCACTATCGATGACTTACGCGGCGGCCAACCGTTTAGCAACTTATGACGGTTCTGCTGTACAACTCGATGCCGACGGTAATATGAGATTTGGCCCATTGTCGGGCGGCATGGCGAATTTTGCCTTTGATTCTCGCAATCGTTTAGTGGCCGCTGGCAATACGGCCTATCGCTATGATGCCGAGAATCAGCGCACGGCCGTCAGCGTAGACGGGCAAGAAACCCGTTATGTGATAAACTCCCAATCCATCTTGAGCCAAGTGCTTGTCAGAACGCAACCCGATGGAACGCAGACTTACTATGTCTACGGGTTAGGGCTGATAGGACAAGAAAAACAGGGCCAGTACCTGAATTACCACTTTGACTTCCGTGGCAGCACTGTTGCCTTAACGGATGAAACAGGGGCCATCGTTGAGCGATTCCAGTATTCGCCTTATGGCTTGCTGCGAAGTGGAGATGCGTCGATAACGCCGTTTTTGTTTAATGGCATGTACGGCGTGATGACGGATGGTAATGGGTTGTACTACATGCGGGCCCGTTACTACCATCCTGAAATCAGACGGTTTGTGAATCAGGATGTGTTGCTTGGGTATGTCGTCAAAGGACAGACGCTGAACCAGTATGCTTATGTGACCGGGCAGCCGGTGAGTTATGTTGACCCGTTTGGGTTGTATGCACTTGTCATGATTGACGTGGAAGGTGCAGAAGCGTCGAGTGGCATGCGTTTTGGACACGCCGCTATAGCTATTCAAAACCGTCAAGGCCAATGGAAATATTATAGCTTTGGTCCTCGAGGACTTAATTTGGTGGCGTTATTCAACTGGGGTTATAATGGGTATATTGATAATGGTGGTGGTGAATTGAGTGACAGTGAGTTGGTCAACGTTGAAAAGAGAAGGTATGGTAAATTCCTGATTATTAATACCACCTCTGAACAAGATCAGAAGATGATTGAATTTGCCGATTACCACAAGGCACAGATCGAGAGCCGGGAAGAATATTGGAGACTGTATTCAAATAGCTGTAGTGACTTTGTTGAGGATGTCCTTGATTCTCAACTCCCTGATGCCGAGGGTGCTTTATTTCCTGAGGACCTGATCGATAACCTTAAGTCCAGTTACGAGGGCTCGGTTGTTAAATTCTGGATATTGGAGGATTTGAAGGCACTGGAGACGTTTTTGGAAAATCACTAGAGACGAGAATACCCATCAAGGCGTGAGGCCTTTCTCCGAGTTGTGATTTCAATTTTCTTTACTGTCACTTACTTTCAAGGGGGGTTGGATACACACCCCCCCTTCAATAACCCCAAAAAGGCTCCTCAAACACACTGTTAGTTTGAGGGATTTTCAACCAAATCCGCTCTCATTAAACGGCTCTCAAGCCGTTGCTTAAAAGGGTGTTTCTTGACCTAAGAGCGGGTTTTAAAAGTCAGCCTCACTTATGGCTTTGTCAAACGGTTATTTATAACTCATTGATTATAAATTTATTTTTTAGATCCAGCGTGGTGAACCAAAAAGTAGGTGGTAAAGACATGAAAAAATCAAAAGCATTATCGAAAAGAAGATTCTTGGCTCTCGTAACGGCTTTTTTTCTTCAAGGGTGTACTTCTCCTGAGCACACCATCACATGGAATATCAATGCGGTAGAAACAGAACTGGCTCTTATTGAAGCGACTCCGGTTGAAGTGATTTCTACCTGGGTAATCGGAGGTGATAAGCGGGGAAAGTCGGGATTATTCACCCTGAATGTGTTGAATAAAACCGAACAACGTATCTCTTTTTATCCTCTCCAGTTACATGTTTCTGCGGTTAATGAACCAATTATAGCAATATATCTTGACAGTTTTGGTTCTCATAGCCGGCGAACGTCAGTAACCCTTGAGCCAAAGGAGAAAAAATCTGTCGATGTTCGCTTTCCCTTGGCGGATGACTACTTGAAGTTTGACCTACAATTAAAGCTACAAACCTCCAAAACCCCGATAACCAAGCTAGTCGAGTAGCAAGCCAGAAGCGTTGTGTGGCTTAAGCAAGCGTCGGATGGTGCCCTTGTCGCGTCGGAGGCAATATACCTACAATGAGGTGGGTAAATTAGTGGCCTTGGTTTATCCCGACGGCCGGCAGATGTCTTATGAGCGAGCGTCGGATGGGTAGAGCGTTAACGAAACCCACCATTCTTGGTACTATTCTGTTTCTTTAGAAAAGCCAGGTAGCAAAAGAATGGTGAGCGAGCGTAGGGTCAATGCCATACCGTACGGAAAAGGCCCGTTAGGACCAAGGCGATTTATCGCCTCACGCGCAGGAGTCCAAACGATCGGTCGGCAGGAGTCCAAACGGAAGGCAGCCGCCGCCGCGGGTTTGGCAAAGTAGTAATACGCGGGCCCCTGTTATTTACCTATATTTTTAGGGTTATTTGGACCATCTGGTTTGAGGGCCATAAAATACTTTGGATGCTTTCAAATTAGGTTATGGCCCTCTGTCGCGCTTCATTAGTTATACTTTTTGTAGGTGTTTTGTTGCTTAACTTAATGGCAGTGCCGTCTACACCTACAATGCTAAGGGTCAACGCACCAGTGCCACGGATGCCAAGGGTAACACTCATTCTTTTGACTATGATGCCAATGGCAACCTCACCACCATCACGGATGCGGCCCAACATCAAACGCAACTGGCTTATGACGACCATAACAATTTACGGTCGGTGACGAATGCGCTCGGTAAAGCCCTCCAGTTCAGTTATGATGACACCCACAATCTGACCCGTATTACCGATCCGCTTGCTAACGTCACGGATTACACCTACAACAGTGACAAGCAAGTCGTCAGCAAAACCAGCCCGCGTCAAGGTGTGACAAGTTATGCTTATGCAAATGGCCTACCCATCCGTATCACGGATCCCGAAGGCGTGGTTTATACCTTAGGCTATGATGCGGCTGGCCGTTTAACCAGCATCACCGATGCCGACAACAATACCACGACGCTCACCTACGATGGTGTGGATCGGCTAACATCAGTAACCAATCCATTAGGCCACCGCGTCAGTATGACATACAACAGCCGTGATAACCTGCTGACTTTCACCGATGCCAACGGTAATGTCACGCAACGCACTTACGATGGCAATGGCAACTTAATCAGCCAAATCAATGCGTTAGGCCAACAGACTCGTTATGAGTATGATGCTGAAGAACGCCTCATTCACGTCATTGATGCCAAAGGCGGTATAACGCAACTGGGTTATGATGCTTCGGGCCGTTTAATTAGCATCACCAATCCATTAGGCCAAACGCAAACACTGGAATACGATGCGGCCGATAACCTGCTCAAACGCGTTGATGCTTTTGGCAAACCGGTGATGTCTCTCAACTATGATGAGTTGAACAATCTCACCGAGGTGAGTGATGCGTTAGCAAATAGCACCACTTTTGACTACGACGCACTGAGTCGGTTAGTCCAAAGCACCGATCCCGTCGAGGCGGCCACCCAATTCCGCTACGACGATATCAATCGTTTGGTCGAAAGTGTCGATGCTTTAACCGGTGTGTCAAGCCAAGGCTTTGATGCCGATGGCAATAGAGACAGCCTCACCGATCCCAATAGCAACGAAACCCTGTTTGACTTCGACAAAAGCGGCCGCTTGGTTCAAGAGACTTTGGCGACGGCCGATCAAGTCAATTACACCTACAATGCCAGAAACTTACTGGCCTCTGTTACCAATCGGCGCGGACAACAACGCCAGTTTGAATACGATGCGGGCGGCCGAATCACCCGTTGGACAGATCCTGATGGCAGTGTTTCCTTCACCTACGATGCCAACGGCAATGTCTTAACCGTCACGGATAGCAATGGCACGATTACTCGTGAATACGACAAGCTCAATCGCGTCACCAAGTACACCGACATCCAACGCAACACGTTGCAATATGCCTACGATGAAGTCGGCAACTTGGTCGCACTGACTTATCCAGACGGCCGGCAAGTCCATTATGAGTACGATGCCGCCAACCAACTCATCAAAGTCACCGACTGGGCCGGCCGTGAAACCCATTATGAGTACGACTTAAATGGTCGTTTAATCAATACGTTGCGTCCAAACGGTACGCAAATGACTCGTGTCTATGATGATGCTGGGCAACTATTGCAACAGAAAGAGGTCATCATCAGCAGTGGCGAACTCATCAACCAGTTTGATTTCGCCTATAATGCCGCGGGCGATATCGTTCAAGAGCAAATCGCGCCAGAACCCAACCTCGAAGTCAACCCACTATCGATGACTTACGCGGCGGCCAACCGCTTGGCAACTTATGACGGTTCTGCTGTACAACTCGATGCCGACGGTAATATGATTGTAGGGCCTTTGGCAGGTGGCATGGCGAATTTTGCCTTTGATTCTCGTAATCGCTTAGTGGCCGCTGGCAATACGGCCTATCGCTATGATGCCGAAAATCAACGTCTCGGCGTAAGCGTAGACGGACAAGAAACCCGCTATGTGATAAACTCCCTGCCCGTCTTGAGCCAAGTACTTGTCAGAACCCAACCCGATGGAACACAGACTTACTATGTCTACGGCTTAGGCCTAATTGGACAAGAAAAACAGGGCCAGTACCTGACATACCACTTTGACTTCCGTGGTAGCACCGTTGCCTTAACGGATGAAACAGGGCAAGTGGTTGAGCGGTTCCAGTATTCGCCTTATGGCTTTTTGCTCCGTGGTGAGGCCTCTACAACGCCGTTCTTGTTTAATGGCATGTATGGTGTGATGACCGATAGTAATGGCTTGTACTACATGCGGGCCCGTTACTACCATTCTGAAATCAGACGGTTTGTGAATCAGGATGTGTTGCTGGGCAATCTCGTTGAAGGGCAAACGCTGAATCGGTATGCTTATGTGACTGGACGGCCGGTGAGTTTTGTTGATCCGTTCGGGTTGAGTGGAGAAGGAGTAGATGAACCAGGCTTTTGGGAAAGTTTTATTCCTATTTGGGGTTCTGGAAAAGCGGCCATGTTTTATTACCAAAATGGTCAGTGGTTTTGGGGAACCGTTAACGCGGGTCTGGCTGTCACTGATGTTTTCCTAGTCAAAGCCTTAGTAACAGGAACCGTTAAAAGTTGCCTGGGCATCGTAGCTAAAGGTGGTGGTAAAAATAATAAGGAACTTATCCTTAATATTGGTAGTGGTAATAAACCCATCGAAGGAGCAATAAATCTTGATATTGTTTCCGGTAAAGGTGTTGATGTTTTGGCTGATGTTCTTGCAAAACATTTGCCATTTAAATCGGAAAGCATCGACAAGATTGTGGCACAAGCACTCCCGTCTCCTTTGATTGGTATGCGTGGAGAAAAGGTGGCGGAAAACATGTACGACGTTTTGAAGCCGGGTGGAACGGTGTTTCTTACCTCAAGAACACACTTTCATGAAAGTGCTCGGCAAATCTTTTTAGATGCGGGATTCACCGAAGTGACTGTTCAAGGTGGAGTACTCAAAGCAACCAAATGAATAATGAACTTTATGTGGATCATCTTGTTATAGGACTTAGTATTTCAGGTATTGCGGCTGCAATTGAGCTGGCCTCACAGGGTCGTTCGGTTTGCATAGTCGAACATTGGCCTGATACAGCATCTCTTACCGGCTCGGCCTTGATTTTTTCTACTCCACTTAATCAGGGAAAACTGGTGGGGGAAGAGTTTGAAGAGATTGCTTTACGGCTCTTATACCAATCAAATGTCATTGTCAGCAGGGGTTTGTTGAGTCCTTTGTGCCTAAAGGGTAACAAAAACGAGACATTTTTTTATTTTTTTGACGAAATCACTCAAAAAAGTGTGTTTGCAACCTCAACGATTTTTGCTCCTAATGGTACTGAGATTGGTTTGCCTGACAAGTTAGTGGCAAAGTCGTTTTTTGGGAAAGGCGTTTCTTATGATGCATGGTCTGATGGCCGGTTTTATATTAATAAGCCAGTCGTCATTATTGGATGTGGAAACCGAGCCATTGAACAAGCCTACTGGGCGGCAAAATGGGCATCTTCTGTCTATTTAGTGTGTGAAAACGATACCTTAAAGGTATCCTCTTCTTGGATGGAAATCGTTGCTGAGTCTACAACCCTAAAAATGGGTGTGGGTATTCGATTCAATTCAATCACATCTGATGAGAATGGTCATGTCAAGGGTATTATTTTATCTGGAGAGGGGAAGAAAGACTCTGAAAAAACAACTTCCGCGGTTTTTGTGGCACGAGAACTTGTGTGTGATTGGTCAATATGGGGTGGAGAACAGAAAGCCAAATCTTATCTTGAGAAGAGAATGTTATATGTGTGTGGTTTAGCAACTGGAATTGATTACAGTCGTCATGCTGAACTGTTTCAAGATGGTCTACATGCGGCAAAAAAGTGTTTGCAACTCGCGTAAGTGTATTTTTGGGTTCAGCGAGCATAGGATGGGTAGAGCGTTAGCGAAACCCATCTGTCGACGCACATTCACCCATAATGCCGTCGGCCACAGACTTTTTCACGGATGCTAAGGGGTGCAGATACTTTGAGACGACACGTTATATCCTGAATAAGATAAATAGTTTGTAAAATCATATAGTTATATTGAATTCTGACCCTTTATGAAGACTAACCGTAACTAATTGATTTTATTGAACCGTCGTCCTAGAGTATCTGCACCCGATGCTAAGTACCCGTGCAGGTATTAAAAAAAATAAACCTAACAAAAACAATTACTTTTGTACCCATAAACCTTTCAAACTCTTGCACGGGTACTTACTCAACATAAAACACAACTGGCTTACGATTGTCCAACGTCACGCATTACACCTACAATAACGACAAGCAAGTCGTCAGCAAAACCAGCCCGCGTCAAGGTGTGACAAGTTATGCTTATGCAAATGGCCTACCCATCCGTGTCACTGATCCCGAAGGCGTGGTTTATACCTTAGGTTATGATGCGGCCAGCCGTTTAACCAGCATCACCGATGCCGACAACAATACCACGACGCTCACCTACGATGGTGTGGATCGGCTAACGTCAGTAACCAATCCGTTGGGCCACCGCGTCAGTATGACATACAACAGCCGTAATAACCTGTTGACTTTCACCGATGCCAACGGTAATATCACGCAACGCACTTATGATGGCAATGGCAACTTAATTAGCCAAATCAATGCGTTAGGCCAACAGACTCGTTATGAGTATGATGCTGAAGAACGCCTCATTCGCGTCATTGATGCTGGAAGCGCTGTGACGCAACTGGGTTATGATGCTTCGGGCCGTTTAATTAGCATCACCAATCCATTAGGGCAAACGCAAACACTGGAATACGATGCGGCCGATAACCTGCTCAAACGCGTTGATGCTTTTGGCAAACGGGTGATGTCTCTCAATTATGATGAGTTGAACAATCTCACCGAGGTGAGTGATGCGTTAGCTAATCGGAGCACCTTTGACTACGACGCACTGAGTCGGTTAGTCCAAAGCACCGATCCCGTCGAGGCGGCCACCCAATTCCGCTACGACGATATCAATCGTTTGGTCGAAAGTGTCGATGCTTTGATGGGTACCTCAAGCCAGAGCTTTGATGCCGATGGCAATCGAGACAGCCTCACCGATCCCAATAGCAACGAAACCCGGTTTGACTTCGACAAAAGCGGCCGCTTGGTTCAAGAGACTTTGGCGACGGCCGATCAAGTCAATTACACCTACAATGCCAGAAACTTACTGGCCTCTGTTACCAATCGGCGTGGACAACAACGCCAGTTTGAATACGATGCCGCCGGCCGAATCACCCGTTGGACAGATCCTGATGGCAGTGTTTCCTTCACCTACGATGCCAACGGCAATGTCTTAACCGTCACGGATAGTAATGGCACCATCACTCGTGAATACGACAAGCTCAATCGCGTCACCAAGTACACCGATAGTCAAGGCAATACCTTACAATACGCCTACGATGAAATCGGCAACTTGGTCACACTGACTTATCCCGACGGCAAACAAGTGCATTATGACTACGATGCCGCCAACCAACTCATCAAAGTCACCGACTGGGCCGGCCGTGAAACCCATTATGAGTACGACTTAAATGGTCGTTTAATCAAGACGTTGCGTCCAAACGGTACGCAGATGACTCGTGTCTATGATGATGCCGGACAACTGGTACAGCAAAAGGAAGTCATCATCAGCAGTGGCGAACTCATCAGCCAGTTTGATTTCGTCTATGATGCTGCCGGCGATATCGTTCAAGAGCAAATCGCGCCAGAACCCAACCTCGAAGTCAACCCACTATCGATGACTTACGCGGCGGCCAACCGTTTAGCCACTTATGACGGTTCTGCTGTACAATTTGATGCCGACGGTAATATGACAAAAGGGCCTCTGTCAGATAGCCTGGCCGATTTTGTCTTTGATTCGCGCAATCGCTTAGTGGCCGCTGGCAATACGGCCTATCGCTATGATGCCGAAAACCAACGCACGGCCGTCAGCGTAGATGGGCAAGAAACCCGCTATGTGATAAACTTCCTGCCCGTCTTGAGCCAAGTACTCGTCAGAACGCAACCCGACGGAACCCAGACTTACTATGTCTACGGCTTAGGGCTGATTGGACAAGAAAAACCGGGCCAGTACCTGAGTTATCACTTTGACTTGCGCGGCAGCACTGTTGCTTTAACGGATGAAACAGGGCAAGTTACTGAGCGGTTTCAGTATTCGCCTTATGGCTTGTTGCGAAGTGGAGAGGCGTCGATAACGCCGTTCTTGTTTAATGGCATGTATGGCGTGATGACCGATAGCAATGGCCTGTACTACATGCGGGCCCGTTATTACCATCCAGAAATACGGCGGTTTGTCAATCAAGATATCCTGTTAGGGGATATCTTTGACGGGCAGACGTTGAATCGGTATGCGTTTGTGACTGGGAAGCCGGTGAGTTTTGTTGATCCGTTTGGGTTAAACAGCGAAAATGCTGATTCTTGGTTAAACACTGCTGTTAATATTACAATCACTACGCTGGAAATCTTTGACACGGCTAGCGATATAGCCTATGGATGTTCAGTTTTTGTTAGTGGAGGAGCGGCTTTAATAGCCGCTCCTGGTGAACTGGCTAAAAAAGCAGCCATCAAAGCACTAATAGAGGTATTAAAGGAATCCATCAAGAAAAAAGCCAAAGTAGCACTTGATACAAATGCGCTTGTTGCTGCACTTGAATACGGTGATCTGGCGAAGGTTGACGCTGCTCTAAAAGGGCGTATTCCTCTGGTCTCAAGACAAGCTGTCCGTGAGTTTCTTGAGAAAGGGGATATAGAAGGTTTAAGAAAATTCCTCTCTGAACGAGGCGGAAAAGTGGCATCGTCTGCTACAAAGGATGACTTAAAGGACTTGCAAGAATTAGTAGCGGCTTTGCCCGCCAAGCCTTGTCCACGTCAACTGAAAAAGGGAGATGCAAACGTTTTAGGTTCTGCTTTAAAAGAAGGAGTGCCCTTGATCACAAATGACAAAAAGTTTTGTAATTTGGTGAATGATCTTGGGTTTAAGGGAGAAAAATTCTGATGGGTGCTTATAACTGGATTCTCATAACTCACCGATGTCCGAATTGCTCTGAGCAAGTGGATATTCGTTGCCAAACTCATATCGCATCCAGTTACCAAGGAACAACCAAGCGATTTCACAATGAAATCTATCGCTTGGGAGAAAAATTGCGATGGTGGCCTACCGGACATCCTGATTTCGAGCAATGGAGAGTCAATGGATGCGTTAGTCCGTGTGAAGATGATCCTCTCTTTGATCGAGAATGTTGTTACTCAGAGTGTTTGTCCTGTGGTGCAGAATTATATATTGTCATCCGCTTCAAACAAAATTTACCACTAGAAGTTTTGCTAGTGAGTAAAGAATGGCCTGAAAACGACTATCAATAATTGTCTAAAAAACCAGTGTAGGATGGGTCAATCTAGCGAGCGTACGTAGGATGGGTTCTTTGTAGGGTGGGTAGAGCGACAGCAAACCGAAGGTCTTTGAGTTAAACCCACCTATTGGTGCGAAATAAGGATGTGTTTATCTGACTGTTGAGCCTCAGTTACAGAACATGGCCGAGTTTCGGTTTTATTTGCGTGCGTAACCGCCTCATCCAAGCAGACAACACGGTTTATCACTACAATGCTGAAAACCAGAATCTGGTTGAAGCAACCAATGCGCTGGGTCAGTCAATTCGCTTCAGTTATGATAGCAACAATAATGTGACTCGCATCACTTTACCGGATTCAAACGTCACTCGCATCACCTACAACGCGCATGCCCAAGTGCAGACCGTAACTCGGCCTCGTGGTGGCGTAACCCGTTATTACTACACCAATTTAGGGTGCGTTAAACGCACCCTTTTTTAGGTTTACTGCTTGGGTTTTATTGCTCAACAACAAGGCAACGAGTACCTGACTTATCAATTTCTCAATCGTTTGGTCGAAAGTGTCGATGCTTTAACCGGTGTGTCAAGCCAAGGCTTTGATGCCGATGGCAATAGAGACAGCATCACCGATCCCAATAGCAACGAAACCCGGTTTGACTTCGACAAAAGCGGCCGCTTGGTTCAAGAGACTTTGGCGACGGCCGATCAAGTCAGTTACACCTACAATGCCAGAAACTTACTGGCCTCTGTTACCAATCGGCGCGGACAACAACGCCAGTTTGAATACGATGCGGGCGGCCGAATCACCCGTTGGACAGATCCAGATGGCAGTGTTTCCTTCACCTACGATGCCAACGGCAATGTCTTAACCGTCACCGACAGCAATGGCACGATTACTCGTGAATACGACAAGCTCAATCGCGTCACCAAGTACACCGATAGTCAAGGCAATACCTTACAATACGCCTACGATGAAGTCGGCAACTTGGTCACACTGACTTATCCCGACGGCAAACAAGTGCATTACGACTACGATGCCGCCAACCAACTCATCAAAGTCACCGACTGGGCCGGCCGTGAAACCCATTATGAGTACGACTTAAATAGTCGTTTAATCAACGTGTTGCGTCCAAACGGTACCCAGATGACTCGTGTCTATGATGATGCTGGGCAACTATTGCAACAGAAAGAGGTCATCATCAGCAGTGGCGAACTCATCAGCCAATTTGATTTCGCCTATAATGCCGCTGGCGATATCAGAAAAGAGCAAATCGCGCCAGAACCCAACCTCGAAGTCAACCCACTTGAGATGACTTACGCGGCGGCCAACCGTTTAGCAACTTATGACGGTTCTGCTGTACAACTCGATGCCGACGGTAATATGATATTTGGTCCATTGTCGGGTGGCATGGCGAATTTTGCCTTTGATTCTCGCAATCGCTTAGTGGCCGCTGGCAATACGGCCTATCGCTATGATGCCGAGAACCAACGCACGGCCGTCAGCATAGATGGGCAAGAAACCCGTTATGTGATAAACTCCCAATCCATCTTGAGCCAAGTGCTAGTCAGAACGCAACCCGACGGAACACAGACTTACTATGTCTATGGCTTAGGCCTAATTGGACAAGAAAAACAGGGCCAGTATCTGAGTTATCACTTTGACTTCCGTGGTAGCACTGTTGCCTTAACGGATGAAACCGGGCAAGTTACTGAGCGGTTCCAATATTCGCCTTATGGCTTGTTGCTTAGTGGCGATGCGTCGATAACGCCGTTCTTGTTTAATGGCATGTACGGCGTGATGACCGATAGTAATGGCTTGTACTACATGCGGGCCCGTTACTACCATCCAGAGATTCGGCGGTTTGTGAATCAGGATGTGTTGCTTGGAATCGTGGTTGAAGGGCAGACGTTGAATCGGTATGGATTTGTGACCGGAAAACCCATTAACTCTATTGATCCAGAAGGAAAGTGGGTCGTACCGGTTTTGGTGTGGGGGATTGGTGCCGCCTTATTTTTGTCTGATATTTTCTCTCCTATAGAACCCGATTTTTCAGGTTCTGGTGCTCTTGGGGAAGTTTGGACAATTCCCGGACCATTCAGAGCAGCTAAGCCCATTGGCAAAAGTTGTCAAACCGCAATGGAGCAAGCAAAGGAGATAGCTGACGATGTTGTTGATGTCACAAAAGAATTTCGTCGTATAAAACCAGGTGTTAAAGAAAAATTAACCCCTGATGATCTCGGTATGAAAGGGATAACAACTTTAAAGGCCGATATTTTAGTTTCAAAAGAGGGTGTGGCAGAGGTATTTGTACAGCTAGTCAAAGGGGAATTTCAGGGGGAAGGTAATTTTCTAGTTGTGTTAATGGACAGATTAGCCGAAATTGCTCGTGCGGGAGACGCAAGCGTTTTAAGAATGAAGTCCGTTCCGGTGAATAAAGGGCTTCGTAGGATACTGGATCGGCTTATAACAAAACCTAATCGCAGATTTCCTGGATGGAAAGTTAAAAAGGAATATGGTACTTATACCATTGAAATTCCACTAAAGTGACTCCCTTTGCTGGAATTGGGACAAAAAACTCGGTTAAAAAAATAACCGAGTTTCCCAGTCTAAATTAATACCAGTCATAATAAGGTTGGTAAATCCCTAAAGTTTTGAGAAAATAGAGTGACTCTCGATGAATGTGGTATTTCTTGTCTCTGCTAATATAGTCGTCCAGAAAAGTTTTGTCCGATAACAAATCGGACTTTTAAAATCGTCAAATTTATCCGGATAACTCTATTCAAAAAAATGGAAGCGATCTATGGCTGTTAGTCTTAAAATTCGGGCTAGAAGACTACTCAATCCGTTAGCAGGTTATCGTTCATGGGAAGATTCCGAGCCCTCCGATATAACCTCTCATCTGCCTTTAACCAACGGAGAAACGGCGTTGGGTATTTATACTCCTCACCCACAAGCTCTTAAGGATGCTATTGTCGTCACTTCACACGGTTTATGGGTATTTTATGATAACTCTAATGCTAAATTCGTTAGATATACTGAGATTGTGTCAACAAGTGAGCCAAGCAAAACCAAAAAAGGTACGACACTTGAGCTTAAATTAACTGATAGCAGTCGTTTAACTCTCCAAGTCATTGGATGGAATGAAGAGGAACGACTTACCGATGCGGCTTTATTTTTACAATTTTTGATATATGTTGACAGAGATATTGAGAAGCAAACCGGAAAACCTAGTCAAGTAGAATGGTATACACTGTCTGATTCAGACTGATAAAGCTCGTAGCCGGCAAGCGTCGCATGGGTTCTTTGTAGCGAGCGTCGCATCAATGCCATTAAGTTAAGATATAACCTATTGATTTTTAATTATTTTATGTGTGTGTTAGGGTGATGTAGCCTATTTTTTACTTTCAATAAAAACAATGACTTACGACCTCACCCCCTAGAGAAAAATATGGCACGACCGGGCGTTTTTTAATAAAAATATAGCAAAATAAAAGAGTTCCTTAACTTAATGGCATTGGAGCGTCGCATGGGTTAAACGTCAGGTGGGCAGAGCGACAGCTTCCATTCAGTTAGTTCGCAAAGCCCAGCCTTTTTTGAGGTGGCCGACCGATTGGTGATCGTTCTCGACTGGGCGGGCCGTGAAACACGTGAGGAGTACAACTAAAATTCTCGCTTAATCAGTGTGTTGCGGCCCAATGGCCCTCAAATGACACGGCCAGATAGCAGTTGTTGCAACTGACGGAGATGGCCTTTGCCACGGGCGAACTCATCAGCCAATTTGATTTCGCCTATAATGCCGCTGGCGATATCGTTCAAGAGCAAATCGCGCCAGAACCCAACCTCGAAGTCAACCCACTATCGATGACTTACGCGGCGGCCAACCGTTTAGCAACTTATGACGGTTCTGCTGTACAACTCGATGCCGACGGTAATATGAGATTTGGCCCATTGTCGGGTGGCATGGCGAATTTTGCCTTTGATTCGCGCAATCGCTTAGTGGCCGCTGGCAATACGGCCTATCGCTATGATGCCGAAAACCAACGCACGGCCGTCAGCGTAGACGGGCAAGAAACCCGTTATGTGATAAACTCCCAATCCATCTTGAGCCAAGTGCTTGTCAGAACGCAACCCGATGGAACGCAGACTTACTATGTCTACGGGCTAGGGCTGATTGGACAAGAACAAGAGGGCCAGTACCTCACTTATCACTTTGACTTCCGTGGTAGCACTGTAGCCCTAACCGATGAAACTGGACAAGTCACTGAACGATTCCAGTATTCGCCTTATGGTTTGTTCGAGAGTGGTGATGCGTCGATAACGGCGTTTTTGTTCAATGGCATGTATGGCGTGATGACGGATGATAATGGGCTGTACTACATGCGGGCCCGTTACTACCATCCAGAAATACGGCGGTTCGTGAATCAGGACATTTTGCTGGGCAATCTCGTTGAAGGGCAAACACTGAATCGGTATGCTTATGTGACGGGACGGCCGGTGAGTTATGTGGATCCGTTTGGACTTGCACAGGTGGATCTTGACCGAGCCATTGATATCGTGAGGACTCTTATCCCAGAAATTTATACTGAAGAGGGGAACCCAGAGTTTTGTTTCTTGCCACTTGACGGAACCAAACAGTACGACGGTTACACTGATCCTTTTACCGGCAAGATCAAAATACATGAGAGTTTTGATGGGAAGTTAAAGATGACCATGACGGAGCTTGATATCATTGAGAAGACTTTTGGGGTTCAAAAAAGGCACAGAACTGAAAAGATTCTGGATGAACAACTGTTCGTTTTGTTTAGTAGGGTTATACATGAATACATGCACTCCAGAGATGTTCGGGAGAGTATTCATCCATTCAGCCTCATTTTTTGGTCACTTTGGGATGCTATTCTTGGTGGGATGAAACTTCCCAACAACCATGCTGGTATTTATCGTGATTCAGAATTTCTGGCTAAAAACTATTTTCATTTGATGAAGATGAGTGATGAAGAATGGCAAGAATTTAAACGCTTTTACAATGCCTGTTATCAGGGATGCACCACTCGTTGATCACAATGAATACGACAATTTGTTGTAGTAAGACTTAGGTTAAAGAAATCCGCAAGAAATCCGCAAGAAATCCGATTTTTTTGAAAAATCGGATTTCTCACCTAGCTCAAGAAATCCGATTTTTTGGAAAAGATGATTTCTGGGTGGTATGGGGATTTCCGCTCTCCTGCACTAGGCAAAAGCCGAGATGTGGTGAGAGCCAAGCTATTGCAAGTTGATATTTTAGCTTGCCAAGCTGACTTTTTCAGTGCGAGGTTCCAACATTGCACGGCTCATAATTTGAAACGTCTGGAGCAAAAAAACACTTTTCAAATGTGAGACAAAACTTAATTAGAGTGGAATAACTGATGAAATTAATTCTTTTACTCTTAAGCATCATACCGATTATATTGTTATCTGTGGGTGATATCACGAGAAATAGTAGTATAGAGGATAGGGAACATCGAGTTGTAGAAATGCATGTAAGGCTTCTTGCCCTAGCCCTCGACAACTTTGCAATAGATACGCGTAGATTCCCTAGTATGGAAGAAGGCTTAAGTGTCTTGGTCTATCCACCCAAAAATAACACGAAATGGAAGGGGCCGTATATCTCACCAGAGAAATTTGAGGTCCGGGGTAAGAAAGATATATGGGGTACAGAATATATTTACATCTACCCGTCTAAATCTGGAGATGGCGGTTATGACCTTTATTCTTGTGGCAAAAATCGGATAGATGATTTTGGGGAAGGTGACGATATAACTTATTGGAAAGAAATCGATTTGAACTACTACGATGATCACAGATATAGTCAAGTCACACGACAAGTCGCACGAAGTCTTTTTGTGATTTTGGTCGTGACGACGATCTTTCTGTTTTTCTACAGCCTGTATCGCAGGCGTCGCAAGCGTCGGGTGGATTGAACGAACTTCGGGTGGGTTTCGGAGAGAAACTTCGGCGAGAAGCTTAAGCGAGATCAACCTACCACAATGCTTTGATTCGCGTAATCGCTTGGCCGCTGGCAATACGGCCTATCGCTATGATGCCGAAAACCAACGCACGGCCGTCAGCGTAGACGGACAAGAAACTCGCTATGTGATAAACGCCCAACCTCTTTTGAGCCAACTGCTTGTCAGAACCCAACCCGACGGAACACAGACTTATTATGTCTACGGCTTAGGGCTGATTGGACAAGAAAAACCGGGCCAGTACCTGACTTTTAACGAAGACTTCCGTGGTAGCACTGTAGCCCTAACCGATGAAACTGGACAAGTTACTGAACATGAAAAAATAAAAAACATTATCCAACAGAAGATTCCAAACGGTATTGATTGAGGCGCTTAAGCACCTACTACAAACGGTATTGGCTTGAGGCGCTAAAGCGCCTACAAACTAAGGCGCTAAAGCGCCTACTACAAACTAAGGCGCTAAAGCGCCTACTACAAACTTAGGTGCTAAAGCGCCTACTACAAACTAAGGCGCTAAAGCGCCTACTACAAACTTAGGTGCTAAAGCGCCTACTACAAACTTAGGCGCTAAAGCGCCTACTACAAACTTAGGCGCTAAAGCACCTACTACAAACGGTATTGGCTTGAGGCGCTAAAGCACTTACGGAGAACGGTATTGATTGAGGCGCTTAAGCACTTACGGAGAACGGTATTGGTTGAGGCGCTTAAGCACTTAAATAAATTGTCCGGTGCAAAGTTTGAATATTAAAAACGGTTTGATGGCCCACAAACCAGTGTCAATAGCCATACAAAATTAAGGGTATTTAGACTGCCACAGCCGACAAGGTGAGTTACACCTACAATGCCAGAAACTTACTGGCTTCGTTACCAATCGGCGTGGACAACAACGCCAGTTTGAATACGATGCGGCGGGCCGAATCACCCGTTGGATTGATCCAGATGGCAGTGTTTCCTTCACCTACGATGCCAATGGAAATTTCAATGAGATAACAAATTATGTTTAAAAAGTCAGTTCATATCGCAGTCTGGGCCATTTTTATGGCCACAATCGGAGCGTTTATCTCTACGAAGTCCATGACAATTGACGTTCAAAGGGTAGTGAAAGGTGCTTTAATGGGTGGTGCGATTGGTTATTTCATTGGAGTTTTGTTTGCTAACCTTAAATCTTAAAAGCCCATGCAACAAAACACCTACAAAAAGTATCAATAATGAAGCGCGACAGAGGGCCATAACTTAATTTGAAAACGGTATTTTATGGCCCTCAAAATCGATAGTCCAAAAACAGGCAAAAAAATAGGTCAATAACAGGGGCCCGCGTATCACTACTCTGCCAATAGTTTGGACGACTGTTTGGACGACTGCCAAACTTCAGTCGGACGACTGCGCGTGAGGCGATAAATCGCCTACTACAAACGGGCGCGTGAGGCGATAAATCGCCTACTACAAACGGGCCATTTTAGCTACGCCGCATGCAACCTCGTTGAGGAAAAAACCTCACCAGAAGCCATTCTTTCATGTGTTTAGACTGATATGCAGATAACGACTCAAAACAACCAAGTCATATACGATATTAAAGATACTTATGGAAACGTCTTGTTTTCGTATGAAAATGAATTTATGGATTTAAGCGATCTCGATTTGACCGGGGCAAATCTATCTGGTGTGGTTGCGGAAGGCCTCATCTGTATGGATGCTAAATTTGTAAACGCTAATTTGGAAAAAGCCGATTTGTATATGATGATGGCGTGTTACTCCGACTTCACCAACGCGAATCTAGCCCGTTCGGATTTGCGTGGCGCAAACTGTAAGGGTGTGATTTTCCAAGGAACTCATCTCCGAAACGCTAACTTGGGTAAAGATAACATGGATGGTACTGTTCGTCTCCAAGGCGCAAATCTGGCGAATGCGGATATTGATGGCGTGATATGGCAAGAAACCGAATATGATGAGAACACCATTTTTCCAAATGGGTTTAATCCAAAAGATTATGGGATGATATTTGTAAGAACGCCGGGATAGCGAGCGTCGCATCAATGCCATTAAGTTAAGGAAAAGGCCCGTTTGTAGTAGCCGATTTTCAAAACATTTCATGCTGAGGTGATAAATCACCTGCTACGAACAGACATTTATCAGACATTTCTTCTTAGAGCCGGTTCAAAATCTTTTCAGGAGAAGAGAAAGAAAAGCAAGTACGACCATTTGAAGAGAAGTTTCAAGCTTTCGTTCACAGTTCTTCCAAAGCCGTCGACATTTCTCTAACCAAGCTTGGTCAGTTCAACTACCCATCTTTTCGGAATAACGGCAAAGGTATGAAGCGTATAATTGGAGTCCAAAGCTTTAGCTTCTTCAGGGGCCAGCCAAAGCTTTAGCTTCTTGCCGAAAAGTACCTCAAATGAACCCCTCTTGCGGCTAATCTTAAGTACTCGCTTTACCCGACGAAACTATTGGACGCTCTATATAAGAAGAGTAGAACGAAAGAGGGCCATCATCAAATTTGAAGTCACTCAAATGACAACATGGCCCTCAAAAGTTCTTCGAGCATTATCCATATAAAAATCGTGGTTATTGAATGAATTAATCATAATCAGTCGATTTTAGACTAAAATGAAGTAGTCATGCGTCAGATTAGATTGGAGCGTCATTTTGCATTTGGCTTATACACTGCCAAACTAAAGTTTGAACGACTGCCAAACTAAAGTTTGGACTGCCAAACTAAAGTTTGGACGACTGCCAAACTAAAGTTTGGACTCCACTGCCAAACTAAAGTTTGGACTCCAAACTAAAGTTTGTCTTGTAGTTCTTGAACTTTTCTGCACCGGGGGCCATTAACAAAATAGACGCTATCAATTTGAAAACCTGGCCCACTTTTCAGAAACCACTTTAAGAAACTAAATAGATTTATAAAACATTGGGGTAGGCAACCCATTAGGCTTTTGCTAGTGCAGGAGAGCGGAAATTCCTGTACCACCAGCCAACAAAGCCGTTGGCGTTGGGGTGGTATGGAAACTTCCGCCTTACTGTACTAGGGCCTTATTTAATACTCAACTTTTGGCGAAGGTATTAGTATTATATTCATATATAAAATATTATTATTTAATTTCCAAGATGAGCTAAATCATTAATATCTCAAAAAGGGTATAGAGCATGTCTATTCTTAAAAAACGTGTTTGCCTTTGGACTACAAACGGTATTGATTGAGGCGCTTAAGCACTTACTACAAACGGTATTGGCTTGAGGCGCTAAAGCACTTACGGAGAACGGTATTGATTGAGGCGCTAAAGCACTTACGGAGAACGGTATTGATTGAGGCGCTAAAGCACTTACTACAAACGGTATTGGCTTGAGGCGCTAAAGCACTTAAATAAATTGTCCGGTGCAAAGTTTGAATATTAAAAACGGTTTGATGGCCCACAAACCAGTGCCAATAGCCATACAAAATTAAGGGTATTTAGACTGCCACAGCCGACAAGGTGAGTTACACCTACAATGCCAGAAACTTACTGGCTTCGTTACCAACGGACGTGGACAACAACGCCAGTTTGAATACGATGCCGCCGGCCGAATCACTCGTTGGACAGATCCAGATGGCAGTGTTTCCTTCACCTACGATGCCAACGGCAATGTCTTAATCGTCACCGACAGCAATGGCACGATTACTCGTGAATACGATCCGCTCAATCGTGTCACCAAGTACATTGACTCGCAACACAACACGTTGCAATACTTCTATGATGAAGTCGGCAACTTGGTCACACTAACTTATCCAGACGGCCGGCAAGTCCATTATGAGTACGATGCGGCCAATAGATTGGTTAAAGTCATCGACTGGGCGGCCCGTGTTACAACCGACAATTACGACAAAAATGGTCGATTAATCAATACGTTGCGGCCAAATGGCACACAACAGAGTCGTGTCTATGATGATGCAGGGCAACTGGTACAGTTTGGACGACTTACGTTTAAAACCGTGCGATGGCCCTCAATCCACTCAGTATTTAAAAGATTTAGCGCGCTGCTCGAAATGACAAAACCGCTCATATTATGGTGTTCAGTTTAAGAAGCCATGAGCTTCGTGACAATCCCAGAAGTCACAGCAATAATAATCCCCACCATGATGCACGGTGCGTGCGGCGCGACAATAATACGGTACATAATCCACCAAATAACCGCGAGCAGTAAGGGACAATTACCGGGCGCGTGAGATAGGCAATGTGAGATTGCCAAATTAAAATCCCATTTTAAGCACAACCTGTTGTTATTTAAGAGAGTATTTCGTCATCGCTTCCCCAAGCTGCGTTTATGATCGAAAATCGGAAAAATGATCTATACTGAACACTGTCATAAACTGAGCTTTTTTGTCATGTCGTTTGACCTCGACTCTTCTCTCAATGCCCAAGATTTCTCCGTCGAAATGACAAAAGCGCAATTTGTGACGGTGCAAAGTATAGTATCAAGGCAATGATGGCTCCAACCTATAAAACTGGGCACTTCGCAAACGTCGCAACGCTGATGACAATGGCAATATTTTTGTTAATGTGCGTTGCACAATGTGCGCTTGGCTCACGCTAATAATAGCCAATCTCGTTATGTGCCTGTCCAGAAAGCTTATCAGCTCTGGCGCAGGGCACCGGCACAATTCTTAATGATGAGTTATTACTTAAAAAGATGTGAATTTGTGACAAATAAAAGTGCTATAGTTATTATCAACTGAGGGTATAGTATATTACTTATAACTCGTTGTACTTTATTTGAATTATTCTGTTAATTCTCTAATGATCTCGCTTCGCTCGTTACTGCGTTTCTGAAAATGATCTCGCTTCGCTCGTTACTGCGTTTCTGATTCAAACATTTTAGTACAACGAATTACGGCCCGATAAACGAATTTTAGTCGTATGAAGTATCAATTCGTTTATCCCCGTCATTCGTTGTACTTTATTGTCTGAATCAGACCTCAGAATTTAAGAATTTTCTGAATGGATTGGTGAGTTATTCTGAAAATTCTATAATTCTGTCAATTCTGATTCAGACAATTGTAATAGGTTGGTGGTGTTATTCTGTTAATTCAATTATTCATTCGGTTAGTTTAGTGTAACTCATTCGTTGTACTTTATTTGAATTAACAGAATAAATGGAATAAGCTTAAACCTTTTTATTCTGAAAATTATAAAATTCTGTTAATTCTGATTCAAATGAGTTTGTATGAATCAGGATTTTCAGGATTTTAGAATTAACTTCAATGAATGGAATAAGGTTAAACGGTTTTATTGAATAAAATTCTCTAATTATCTCGCTTAGCTCGTTACTGCGTTTCTGATTCAGACATTTTAGTACAACGAAATACGGGCCGATAAACGAATTTTGGTCGTATGATGTATCAATTCGTTTATCCCCGTCATTCGTTGTACTTTATTTGAATAATTCTGTTAATTCTCTAATGATCTCGCTTCGCTCGTTACTGCGTTTCTGAAAATTATCTCGCGTAAGCATTTACTGCGTTTCTGATTCAGACTATTCTCGTAGGGCACAAGCTTGTGCCCACATTTGATAATATCAACGACTATCAAAATAGGAGGCCTATCTTTGACCAAGAAAAAGAAAAAGAAACCATATGCTTCAATACATAGCGTTTTTGTTGACTGGAGAGGAAGAGAAGTATTACTTACTCATAGTGTTTTTTCGGGTCATTTACTGGATGCTGCACACAATGAAGCCTACCTATACTATGAAACATTAAAAGAAAACTTACCAAATCCTGAGTCTGTCGTAAAAAGTCGTTCCCGTCGAGATACCTTGATTGCAAATATCAAATTGCATAGAAGATAATTACCTACGTGTCGTCATACGGTATTGTACAATCTGGAAAAAATTGCTAGGGGAAAGAAACTATATCGTAAGCTTTTATGGTGCCGATACACCAAAACAAGGGGAAAACGTATGTATCAAATAATGGAACTAGAAGGTGTTGAACTTTCTACTGAATATGAGAAAAAGCTGGATTTATTCACGGTTTATGTGAAAGATGAGGTAGTCAATCCACTCAAAACCATAGAGTCCCCCCTATTTGATGGCAATATTCTTTTCAAAGTTGACTCGGTGACAGGGGAACTGGTAAAAATTGTGATTTATGACTTTTCGGTGGTTCGTCGCAAGTTAATGACACATTTCGTTTTTCTTTGGACAAAAAATGCGATTAAAAATTGGCTGCAAATGCTGGTAACCACTTTTCAACTTGCAATAAAATCCATCATGAACCCCTTTTGCAGACTCAACCAGATGGATGATTATCGCATTAACAGAATAAATGGAATAAAGTTAGTTAGTTAAACCGTAAACCGTTTTATTCTGGCAATTCTCAAATTATCTCGCACAGCGAATTACTGCGTTTCTGATTCAGACATTTTAGTACAACGAAATACGGGCAGATAAAATAATTTTAATCGTCTGAAGTATCAATTCGGTTATCCCCGTCATTCGTTGTACTTTATTTGAATAATTCTGTTAATTTTCTAATGATCTCGCACAGCGAATTACTGCGTTTCTGATTCAGACATTTTAGTACAACGAAATACGGGCAGATAAAATAATTTTAGTCGTATGAAGTATCAATTCGTTTATCCCCGTCATTCGTTGTACTTTATTTGAATTATTCCGTATGAAGTATCAATTCGTTTATCCTCGTAATTCGTTGTACTTTATTTGAATTAACAGAATAAATGGAATAAGCTTAAACCTTTTTATTCTGAAAATTATAAAATTATGTTAATTCTGATTCAGACGAGTTATTTTTGTATGAATCAGGATTTTATTCAATGAATAGCAGTTATAATCACAGAGTCACATCATACCTATTGAGGAGTAATGATTATGAAGTCCGAAGTTAAAAGCATTACTGAAAATGCGCTCCGACTTTCAGCACCCGCAAGGGCTTGTATCGTAGAAATACTTTTGGAAAGTTTAGATTTTGAGGAAGACTTTCCAATTTCAGAGCAATGGCGAAATGAGATCATTAAGCGTTGTGATGAAATAGATAATGGGAATGTCGAACTCATTTCTGGGGAAGTCGCTATGACACGTCTTCGGGAGAAATATTTATGAACGCCTATCAATTTCATCCCGAAGCACTTGAAGAGGCTGATGACGCTGCGTCATTTTATCAGATGCTGCAACCGGGTTTGGGAAAACGATTTCTTGAAGCATTAGAAGATGCTATCACTAAAATACGAAGAAATCCCTTACTCTATCGAAAAGTCGATGGTGAAATAAGGAAGTGTCGTTTAATCCGTTTTCCGTATGGTGTGATTTACCGTCTCAAAGGAGATTGCATTGATATTATTGCCGTTATGCATCTCAGGAGACAACCAGATTATTGGAAATTACGCCTTTAAAATGCATGATTTAATTCCAAAAATTTGGGGCAGCCTCGACGTTCTGCATTGAAATGCCAACTATTTGAACGATGATTGTTATTGATTAAAATGTCTGAAATAGAATTTTATTCAATGAATGGAATAAAATTCAACCGTTTTATTCTGGCAATTCTTAAATTCGGTCAATTATCTCGCTTCGCTCGTTACTGCGTTTCTGATTCCGACGATTTATTCTTGTCTGAATCCGTATTTTCAAGATGAGAGAATTAACAGAATAAATGGAATAAGCTTAAACTTAAACCTTTTTATTCTTAAAATTCTAAAATTCGGTTAATTCTGATTCAGACAATTGTAATAGGTTGGTGGTGTTATTCTGTTAATTCAATTATTCATTCGGTTAGTTTAGTGTAACTCATTACGTACGGGGATAAACGAATTTTGGTCGTATGATGTATCAATTCGTTTCTCCTCGTAATTCGTTGTACTTTATTTGAATTAACCGAATAAATGGAATAAGCTTAAACTTAAACCTTTTTATTCTTAAAAGTATAAAATTCTGTTAATTCTGATTCAGACAATTGTAATAGGTTGGTGGTGTTATTCTGTTAATTCAATTATTCATTCGGTTAGTTTAGTGTAACTCATTCGTTGTACTTTATTTGAATTAACAGAATAAATGGAATAAGCTTAAACTTAAACCTTTTTATTCTTAAAATTCTAAAATTCGGTTAATTCTGATTCAGAGGAGTTATTCTTGTCTGAATCCGTATTTTATTCAATGAATAGCAGTTATAATCACAGAATCACATCATACCTATTAAGGAGTAATGATTATGAAGTCCGAAGTTAAAAGCATTACTGAAAAAAAATGCGCTCCGACTTTCAGCGCCCGCAAGGGCTTGTATCGTAGAAATACTTTTGGAAAGTTTATATTTTGAGGAAGACTTTCCAATTTCAGAGCAATGGCGAAATGAGATCATTAAGCGTTGTGATGAAATAGATAATGGGAATGTCGAACTCATTTCAGTCGTGCCAAACTCAAGTTTGGACGACTGCCAAAAGTTTGGACGACATAAGCAGAGTATTTTACCCGTCAAAACAATGTTGACAGACTACTAGTTAGTGGCTTTCCTTCAGCTACAAACGAGATCAATAGACTGATGGCCGTCAATTGTGGGCCATCTGGCAAAATGGCTCAAGGAATTTCAACGCCTGGCCCCTATTGAAACCTCTTTTGATTGTTGTAGTTGACGGCGTTTGTAGGCGAGTCATCCAATGCCGCCTAGTGGCTAAAGCCACTACTACAAACTCTCAGGCCAGTGTAGCAATTCACCCCTGATGCCGTCGGCAGACTTGTTAACGTCAGCGGCCCAACATCAAACGCAACTGGCTTACGATTGTCCAACGTCACGCATTACACCTACAACTACAATTTCAGCGTCACATCAGTTCATTTATTATTTATAATAAATACAGCTAGAGCTAAAGCACTTACTACAAACGGTATTGATTAAGGCGCTTAAGCACCTACTACAAACGGTATTGGCTTGAGGCGCTTAAGCACTTAAGTACTGAAGCACAAATAAACAGGTATTTTACTGCACCTTGTGGTTGCCCCTTGTGGTTGCCCCACTTCTTTATGCTTCTGTTAAAATACCTGAAAATTTATGGTTCAGTACTTACTACAAACGGTATTGGCTTGAGGCGCTAAAGCACCTACTACAAACGGTATTGGCATCCCAAGGTGCCTATTTTTTCATTCCTAACGTAGTTCCCTAAGAACTTAGACGGGTAACTTTAAAATTATTTATGGACAGTTACTCAGTGGCAGGTGGCGGCTCAACGACTGTCTTGTCCTCAACCACACGAATCAGTTTCAGATTATCTAATTGAAGTTGAAACTGAAACAGCTCAGGGTTTATTTGTTCAAGATTCACCCGAAAAATATATTTTCCCGTAGCATCCTCGAAATCCACCAACGGTATTTTCACGATGGCCGGTTGCACAGTTCCATCTGAGTTTGTCTTGGGGAAAGTGTAACTCGCATGAGGTGACGGGCACACTTCAGATGTCTCAGGTGGTATCTGCTGGCTAAACCAGCCAGCGGGGACATCACAAGGCGTGGGAAAAGTGGCCCAACGACTGGTCACTGGATTTTGTGCATAAGTGAAAACGAATGGACAATCCGCCGGTGGCAGAGGAACACTCGGTGCATTGACGGTGAGTTGATAAGGTCGTCCAACGGGGGCCGTTTCATTTTCTGGCTTTTTCTCCGCTTCACTGCCCTCTTGCACTTCATCACTTTGTTGCGGCAATGCTTTAACGTAAACATAATGCACACCCACATCAAGATTAAGCGGTGGTGTACTAGCATTTAGTTTCGTTGAAGGCACATCGACCACCTCTTGCTCGGGTAAACTCGGACTGAGCAAGCTGAGCTGCCAACCGACAGTGGAATCAGCCCCCGGACTGTCTTGACTTAAGGTGATGGTCACTGAAGGATCTCGGGCCTGTAGAGAAAAACGATAGAAATCTACATCACTCGCCGAAGATAAGTTACCATAATAGGGTTCATTGGCTTTAATAGCCGTCGCGGTATCGGCATTGTCATTGGGCTGTTTTTCGTAATTTGGGCTTTCTTCCCAAGAGCCTTTGAGGGTATATTCTTTTGCCGGAAAAGCCTCAGTGTCTAGTGAAGACACTTTGTAATAATAAGTGCCGACGGATAAACCTTGCTCAAACTCGATATCAAGACTCGTTTCTGGCAAGAAGGCTGTGTACAAGCTGTTAGCGAGATCCGTCTCCGAGTATAAATCTATTCGCCAACCTGACTTGGGATTAGCGCCGGGGGGCGCTTTTTGACTAAAATTGACGGTGATATTGCCACTGGTATCATGTTCAGGGTTATTACGGTCTTTACGCACCTCGAACCTCATAAAATCCACGTCAGTAGCCGAAGACAGTGTTTCTTTGATTCGGCCGCCTGTCGACGTTCTTTTGGCCCCATCTGGGGTATCACCAATATCTTCTGCCATCGTGGCGACTGGTATAGTGCATAACATGCCAAATACGAGTATAGTACGGCGCATTTTATTGCCCTCCTAAATCTTAAGTAGGAACTGAATAATAATTATATAGCATAGTATAGAACATTGAGAGAGATTGGTAGAGCCAACTTAAATCTCCCCTCTCGGAATGCGTTTTTCCGCGCTATAAAAACTGATTCCGATATCCCCTTTTTCAAAGCTTACTTTTACCCATTTATTAACAATGACATAAGCTACATAAGCTAATTATAACAGTCACTTAAGTGCAAAGTAGGCTATTTTGAAATCCCACGACTTAACGCGAAAAAAAATAATAATTTCAATTAGATACAGAGTTATGGGTCATATAGATTTCAGATAATTATTGAGTCCCCTTTAGGGGACGAAAGCTTTCAGACAATGTTGGCTGCCAAAGAAATTATTTACCTGATATTTACCAAGGGCGCTCAAAAATGTCATCGAGGATAAAGTTTTTTGTTATTTGTGAACAGATTAGAAAAAATCCGTTTATTCCTAAAAGAAGTTGTACTCTCACTATAAAAGAGTATAGAGTGCGAATGAAGTCAATGGGCGGGGAAAGGGGCTAAGAGTTTAGCTTTCCCCTTCTCCATTTTTGCGATGGCAGCATGATGTTCATATGCCGGAAACTGGGTTGTCACTTGACTCATTAACCCAAAACGACGCAAAAATGCGGTAGCTAAACGTGGCGTGCGTAATATTTTGCGGTCGTCACCGGTTTTAAATTGCCGTTTTTGGTGTGCTACCACAAAACCAAGCCGTGCCAAACTCAATCCTTCTTTTAACCAGCTTTTCCAGTCCTCAATGTCGGCACGTAAATCCCAGTCAAGAGGTTGTCCTTTATATAATCCAGCAGATTCTATTTTGCCATGCACAATAATCAGTATACCAGTCGGATGGCGCACGTCAGTAAATCCATAACCAATGTTAGCATTAAAGCTTTGTTCATAAAGTGCGTATGCTATTTCTTGGTCAGTATTCCAAAGTGTCGCAAACTCTTGCATCCACGTTTCACAAAATAAGTTAGACATAGTTACCGCCCCCGATGGTATATTGATTATTGATTGATTTTGAGCTGAAGCTGAAGTTTGACAAAATAAGCTAGACACGGTTGTCGTTCCCCATTGTCGGTTAACTATGGCTTGATAAGCAAAACAAATGCCATTTTATGGGCAACGGGAAATGAGCCTGGGGCAAGGAGCTAGGGGAAAGGAGCTAGGGGAAAGGAGAAAAGGGAAAGCTGTGTTACTCTGGGGTGATGAAAATAATTAATGATTAATGATTAATGATTAATGATTAATGAATTAAAGAATAGTTAACTTGTTGTTTTTTAAATAATAAAAATGAAGCGGAATAAAAATTGGATCAAGTTTTAGAACCAAAGGAATCTCCTTTTCATCACCCCAGCGTTACTCTGTGTACTCTGTGATATCTGTGTATTTGAGATACGGAACGTACCGAAAAATACGTGAAAATGACGAAGGGCCTTAATGTAAAATTAGACACTTAGAATTAATTTATTCATTTTTCATTTTTCATTATTCATTATTCATTAGTATAACTGTATGGACTGGACACCTCATCTCACAGTTGCCGCTGTCATTGAATCTGAGCAACGCTTTTTGTTAATTGAAGAAGAGTCAGACGGATTAATCGTTTTTAATCAACCTGCTGGACATTGGGATGAAGGCGAGACGCTGATTGAAGCGGTTGCCCGTGAAACCTTAGAAGAAGCCGCGTGGCATTTTGAACCCCAAGCCATCGTTGGCATTTATCAATATACGAGCCCGGAGAATCAAATCACTTATTTGCGGATATGTTTTTGTGGGCGGCATCACAGTCACGAGCCGAATCGCGCTTTGGATACGGGCATTTTGCGGACGGTGTGGTTGACACGAGATATCGTCGCAAATCTGTCAAATTTACGCAACCCGATGGTGTTGCGCTGCATAGACGACTATCTGGCGGGGATTCGTTATCCGTTGTCCCTAATTACCGATTCATTTATGTTAACAAAAGTTAACAATAGCACTCCTGAGAGTGGGTGAATCTACCAAAGGCTACCGAAAATTATCGAGAGCCGCTTTATACAATCTGAATTCGCTTGGGGAAAAGCAAATTGATAGATTGTAAGTCTCAGGTTTTACCAGTACGACATTGAGTACTGAACCAGATACCTGCCGCTTTATAATGTTTAATTAGAGAATTTTTTTTAAGAAAAGTCAATAATTTTTTCCAGCACCTGCCGAAGAATTGGTATTGTTTGTGAAGATTTGTTAATAAATTGGGTACTATGCATGAACCTCTCTATGATTACTTGTGAACAGTGATCAGTAATCAGTGATCAGTGAACAGTAATCAGTAATCAGTGTTCAGTAATCAGTAATCATGATTTATTTTGGACTTGGGCCGATAATATTTGCCTAGAAGGGTGTTCGTTCCAAGTCATAATGACGTACAAAATAAGGCGATTACAAATATCTCTTAGCAATAAGCGCGTCAAAGCGCGTTTATTTTCTGGCCCATTTAATCGAGATGCTATTAAGGACTCGTTGTCATAAAACACGTACAAAAACTAGGGCTAATGAGGCGCAATTGGGGGCCATAACTTAATTTGAAACCATTCAAGACATTTTATGGCCCCTAAATCAGGTAGTCTAAATAACCAGAAATCTGAATAACCGGAAAATATCTCTTAGCAATAAGCGCGTCAAAGCGCGTTTATTTTATAGCCCATTCAATCGAGATGGTATAAGGACTCGTTGCAATAAAACACGTACAAAAACTAGGGCTAATGAGGCGCAATTGGGGGCCATAACTGAATTTGAAACCATTCAAAACATTTTATGGCCCCTAAATCAGGTAGTCTAAATAACCCTAAAATATCTCTTAGCAATAAGCGCGTCAAAGCGCGTTTTCCACTTACAAGAATTTATAAGATTCAATTTAATCCTTAATTCGCATTTTTAGACTATCGAAGCAAGCAGTTTTGGTAAGTTATTTTTTAGCCGATCCTTATTACATAAGCTAATTATCATGACTTGTGTGCTTATGGTAGCGTCTTGAGAGGGGCGGGGGGTGTGTAATCGCACAGCGAAGATCGATGTTCAAGTTATGCCCGTGTGCCGTATCTATACGGAACGCACATATGCGGGTGAAAACAAAATAAGCACTTTGTTATGCTAGACAAACATGAGTTTTTTTGTTACATCTCGACGATCCCTTTGATCGGAGGGAACTTGAACTATCGATGGAGCCATGAAAACCAGATTTCGTATCTGTCTTCATTCCAGAAAGCGCAATTTGTGCAAAGTATAAGCACAAAGTCTGCTTTTCTATTGACTTTCAACCATTAAATAATGCGTCTAAAAAATTAGTTTATTCCCAAAATAACACCTTTGCTAATATAAACCCTATTTTTTAGACGTTAATAACCCAAGATTTGTGGGCCATATGCTGGAACGAATCAGTACAACTAATGGGTTTTGTTTTTAACTGATTGAGAGTAAAGTCATTATAACTAACTAATTGATATAACTAATCATTTTATAAGCCATTGATATTTAAAGTCGAACTAACGTTACTAAGTTTTTATCGGTATTCTTCTATGTCCCTGAAGTGCCATCTGTGTGTATACCAATTGCCAATTACCAATTACTCAAAAGAATGTTTAAGGCATCAAACCAAGAAGTATTACCAATTACCAAAAAAACCAAAAAAATCGTAATCGGCATGTCCGGTGGCGTAGATTCTTCCATTGCCGCGTTGCTCATGAAAAAACAAGGCTATGCGGTGCATGGCTTGTTTATGAAAAACTGGGAGGAGGACGATACTGAAAATTATTGCAGTGCTGCTGAAGATTTGCACGACGCTCAGGCGGTATGTGATGCGTTGGATATCCCGCTGCATACGGTCAATTTTGCCACCGAATATTGGGATAATGTGTTTGCCCATTGTCTGCAAGAGTACCAAGCTGGGCGCACACCCAACCCCGATATTTTGTGCAACCGCGAAATAAAATTTAAAGTCTTTCTGGAACATGCTCAACGTTTGGGAGGCGCGGCGATTGCGACCGGGCATTATGTACGCAAAGGCTACGCCAATGGACATTACCAACTTTTAAAAGGCCTCGATCCTAATAAAGATCAAAGTTATTTTTTATATACGCTAGGGCAATCGCAACTGGCACACAGTTATTTTCCCGTCGGCGATTTGCAGAAAACCAAAGTACGCGAATTGGCAACGCTGGCGGGTTTGGCAACGCAAGCGAAAAAAGACAGCACTGGGATTTGTTTTATTGGCGAGCGCCCTTTTAAAGCCTTCCTCTCGCGCTTTCTCACCAAGCAACCCGGCCCCATTGAAACGCCAGAGGGACAGGGTTTAGGACAGCATGATGGACTGATGTATTACACATTGGGGCAACGTAAAGGCCTCAAAATCGGTGGACAAGTCGATGGTAGTGGAGAGCCTTGGTACGTGGTAGCTAAGGATATTCCAAACAACCGTTTGATTGTGGCACAAGGGCATGATCACCCGCTGTTGTTTAGTCGCAGCTTGTCCGCCCAACAAGTTCATTGGATAAAAGGAGTTGCGCCGCAAATCCCTTTATCGTGCCGCGCCAAAACCCGCTATCGTCAAGCCGAACAAGCATGCGAGATTACGGCCTTGGACAACGATACTTGTCAAGTCCGTTTTCACAAACCACAACGCGCCGTCACGCCAGGACAATCTATTGTGTTTTATCAGGGTGAGGAATGTTTAGGAGGGGCGATTATATACTAATGAAAAATGAAAAATGAAAAATGAAATGAAAAATGAGGAGATTACATAAGCAAGTATATAATTTTACAGTCAATTTAATGAACGGTTGGCCCTTTACAATGTTCACGGATTTGAAGGGGCGCATTTCTATTTTCCCGCTTACGCTTACAATAATCAATAACAAAAACTATTTACCCCGAAGGGGTGAAACCTGTGGTAGTGGTTTTGTAAAGCGCCAACCCCGAAGGGGTTGAATTGATTTAGATTGGATAAGAAATTTGAATGCAATGGGCCAAAAAAAAACCAAGTTTCTTAAAGAAACTTGGTTTCTCTTCACGACGAATTTGCAGAATTACCAAGGCGTTCTAAAAGCTGTTGAGCGGTGCGTAAAAATTTTCCCCGTGAAAAAATCAATTGCAAACGCTTCCCACCTTTTTGCCGCCACAACACCGCCGAGCGAATACCCGCCAACAGTAGCGCACGGATTTTATCCGCATTATTTTGATTTTCCAAAAAACGTCGCTCGCCGTTAACTTTGATACGGTAATCAAGCGTGCTTAAAGTCCGCGAATACAAATTGGCTAAATGTGTAATCACATTGGGGTGAGTTAGCGCATACATTTCTGTCTGCGCGATGGCGGATTCAATCCCTGTTCTCATGTTCGCCTGCATATCTTCCCGCTTCGTCAGCTTACGCTCCAAAAAAGCCATCCCAAGCAAATAGTGCATCACTTCCATATTTCGCTGAGTGCGCCCCCCCCCCAATTGCCCACATAACACCTGTAAACCCGCTTTGAGGCCCGAAAGTCCGCCATAAACATCCTCAACAGAATCGGCATCAATTTTTAACAGACTTTGAATAGTGGCTTCAAACTGTGCTTGATCGAGCAAACCTTGCCGAGCAATCTGCCGCACTAAATCCGCGCTTTGAAACATGCCAGCTAAGGCAAGCGTCCTATTTTCTATGCTCATTTATATAATAATATAATACTTTTTTACATCAGAGTTAATTGATAGGGGTTTATTTTAGACTCAAAGTACCTATAATGTGCTCATTATGAGTACATATAAAAAAAAATTTGCCGAGTTAATAGGTTGTTCGGTAAAGACGCTTCAACGTTGGGATAGGGACGGCGTTTTAAAAGCCAACCGAACTTCAATGGGGCGAAGATACGAAACGAGTGATCAATACCTTGAATATTTAGGAATAAAAAATAAAGGGCAAGGTCAAGTGATCGTTTATGCTCGTGTATCGAGCCATGCACAAAAAAAGTTAGCATTAAACACCAAAACCACAAAATTAAAGCCCGTCAAAAAATGACATTTTGACAGACAATAATTATTTGTAGTAGCATTGATTGGCTTGAAACTGATATCTAATTAACAATCGAACCGCCTCAAAATCTGTTTAAGTTTAATTAGTTATCTAATTAAAGGTGATAGATGGTTTATCACCTAAGGGAGCTTGCCCCTTAGACATAACCAAAACCGCTTTTTGTGGTTTTGGCGTTTTAAAGTAAGAGGACTTAAAATAAAGTTATCAGAACGGGTTTACCATTGCGAAGTTTGCGAAACTTTACTCGACCGCGACTTGAATGCGGCAATAAATATTGAACGTGAAGGTTAGCGTATAGTAATCAATTTGTTAATAAATTCTAACAAAAGCTAACAATCGATCCGGGTATATAGAGAATATTGCCGTCCGATCAAGATTTTAAAAGTTGACAAACTCTCTTATTTTAAACTAGAACAGTCATAGTTATAAAGCGGCCGGTATATGGTTCAGTATATAGTCGACCCAAAAATATTGATAACTATTGATATTGGCTGGACATTATCTCAAAAAATGTGACATTTTTTTATTTTTAAAGTCTCGTTATAAACGCTTGAGGTGGTTAGCCTTCCACGTCAAAAAAATGGACTCTCACACGTCAAAGACAACCCTAAGCTCTCATTAGGCGAGGGGATAAAGGGCTGATACTCCCGCAATTCCTAATTGTTGAAAGACATACTCCATAAAGGTAAGCATGTCAATAATTGTCAATAAAATTGTTATCTAATGTTATACTGCTAAAATCGGAGACTTACAATCTGATTAATTGACGAGAACCAAGTCTTATCAGGTTGTATAAAGCGACCTTCGTCAATTTTCGAGGGTCTTTGGTAGATTCACCCTCTCTTTTTAATTGCTATAATTAAAAAGAGTGCTATTGTTAACTTTTGTTAGCATAAATGAATCGGAATTCGTCTTCTCGCTTAAATTTTTTTATACCGGGGGCTAACCGGGAATTAACGCACGTGGACAAGACGGCTCTGTTGCCAGAAAAACTTCTGGTAACAACCAGCTTGGATGAATCGTGAACTAAACCGTGATTTCTATGATCACAAATTAGATAGCAGGATTGTAGACAAGACTAGCGTGTCTAAAACTAATATGGTGGCAGGTATTGAGGTAAACAAGGTGGAAAAGTATGCGCCGGTTAAGGCGCATAAATCAAAAGGAGGGATTGTATTGGAAAATGGTGGAGGTGGCGGGAATCGAACCCGCGTCCGCAAGTCCTCCGCCCTTGGTTCTACATGCGTAGCCTTATCTTTAGATTTTAGCCGCTCACCATCCGATAGGCAGGATAACTAAGTCGGCGAGCCTGGTAGAGTTTAGCGGATCAACCCCAGACGTATTTACTCCGCGATCTTGTGAGAGTCGACCTCTGAATGCCGGCTTTTGACACCGACGCTGAGCGCACAAGCACGGACTCAGTCAGAGGCTGGCTAATTAAGCAGCCAGAGCGTAAGCGTCGTCGTTGGCGACTATCTTTGTTTTGCAGCTAGATTTACGAGGGATTCTGCTCCTCGGCATGCGCCTCAAGTTTTGCAACCCACGTCGAAACCATGTCACCCCCAAAAAAAGGAAAAATGCGATTAATCTTACCTTCAATAATAGAGTACTCGCAATCGGTTTTCAAGTGCAATCGAGAAAAAAACTGAAAACTGAAAACTGAAAACTGAAAAATGCGAATGTTCTTACTATCAAGAATAGAGTACTCGCAATCGATTTTCAAGTGCTAAAGATTTTGACGAAATGAAAAACGAAAAATGCGAATGTTCTTACTATCAAGAATAGAGTACTCGCAATCGATTTTCAAGTGCAATCGATAAAAAAAATGAAAAATGAAAAATGAAAAATGAAAAATGCGAATGTTCTTACTATCAAGAATAGATTACTCGCAATTGTTTTTCAAGTGCAATCGATAAAAAAAATGAAAAATGAAAAATGAAAAATGAAAAATGCGAATGTTCTTACCGTCAAGAATAGATTACTCGCAATCGATTTTCAAGTGCAATCGATAAAAAAAATGAAAAATGAAAAATGAAAAATGAAAAATGCGACTAATCAAGATTATCAAGAATAGAGTACTCACAATTGGTTTTCAAGTGCTAAAAATTATCAGCGGTAATTTTTTTTAGGGCAGCTTATGATGACTTGAATTGATTGATGTAAAATCAGTCAGTTATAAAAAACTCTGACTAAATCCGTCCGCTATTGCTCACGGTACTTTCTCTTGAAAACAGTCTGTTGCAATTAACAATTTGATATTATAGGATAGCCACTAGGGTAGTGAAAAGAAGGTTCCAACGGGTTCTAAAACTTGATCCCATTTTTATTCCGCTTAAGTATTTATTTTTAAAAACTAAATATCATTGATATCATTAATCATTAATCATTAATCATTAATCATTAATCATTAATTATTTTCACCACCCCAGATAGTCGCTCAAATCCCCCTAACCCCCCCTTTAAGGGCTACCATAAGCACACCAGTCTTGATAATTAAGTAAGTACCCGTGCAGGTATTTTCAAAAAATAACTCGAACAAAAACAACGACTTTATGTTAAAATTTGATTATTTTCAATAACATACCTACTTGTGGGTAAAGATTAGCCTTTAGCAAAGGGGAACAGGAGGATTTAAAGGAGGCTAGGGGATTTCCACCGTGCCATAATTATGACTTAACATGTCATTATGAAATCATACCATAGAAAACATTATTGTGTGCAACAAGCCGCCCTCATTTTTGCCGTGGTGATGGGCTTGCTAGGAACTCAGCCTTCATTTGCCCAAGCGACGGGCACCCCAAGCGCGGATAACGAAGGGCGATTATCCACCAAAGCTCAACTTTATGTGCGGAAATTCGTCTTTGATGGAATGAGTCTAGCCCGGCTGAAAAAGCGGCCAGAGAATAACCCAACCCAAAAATGTTTTGACGAAAATAAATATAGGGAGTTCAGCCAAAGCCGTGATGGTGACGCAAAAAAGGCCTTGAGTCGAGTCTACCGAGAAAATCGAGAGGCCCTCAAATATGCATGTCGAGAAAATATCCGCAAAGCCCATACTCATCACACCGAGTGTGATGACAAAAAACCGTCTATAAATAAAATAATACAAACACGTATCGACAACCACCGCATTGCCATTTTAGATATCAACCGTCAAATGACGGCCGAAGAAATACAAGACACCAAAAATAAAATCACTCGTTGCTATATCGAAAATAAATACATTAATTCTGGGGCCATGATTCCCGATCAAGAGATCAAAAATGATGGCATTATCGTCATCCGCATCATCGAAGGATGGTTAGCACAAGTTAAAGTCGAAAATGAAAATGACTTGCATTTGTCCAGTCGTTATGTTAATAGGCGCTTAAAGTTTACCGGTGATGAGCAAGGGCACCTTAACATGAACGATTTGCAAGGACGTATGCAAATTATGCAGCAAAATCCCCTGTTTAAACAAGTGATAGGCAAAATCGCCCCGGGGGATGAACTAGGAGAAGGGATCCTAAAAGTAACCGTAAAAGAAACCAAGCCCCTTCATCTGGGTTTCAGATTTAATAACTACCGCCACCCCAGCGTCGGCGCTTATCGGGGCGCACTTGAATTGAGCTACCGCAACCCACTCGGTTTGGGCGATGCCTTGTCAGCGAACGTCGGGCTTACTGAAGGATTAAACGACTATTCGCTTAACTACAGTGTCCCTTTTCCCCAGTATTTAACCAACTACGACACCACATTATCGCTGGGATTTAACAAAAGCGACTCCGATGTCGTCACCGAACCGTTTAATAAACTCGGTGTCCAAAGCGATTCCGAAACCTTGTCCGTTTCCTTGCGTCAACCCCTTTATAAAAGTTATCCCCCCTCTGATGATCGTGATAATCCCAACCCTTACCAAGAATTCGCGGTTGCTTTAACACTAGAAAAACGTAAAAATACCACATTCTTAGAAGATAAACCCTTCTCTTTTTCACGCGGTGCCCTCAATGGAGAAACCGAATACGCTGTCATACGCCTCTCACCAGAATATGTCAGGCGCACTCCACACAATGTCATTGCTTTTTATAATACATTCAGTTTTGGTACAGACGCGTTAAGCCCAACTATTGATAAGAACATCATTGACAACCGATTTGTGACATGGTTAGGCCAATTTCAATGGTTTGGACGAGTTAGCCAATTAGAAAAGTTTAATCAGACTGGGCAGTTTAACTGGCTTAAACAATCGTGGCTAGGCTCACACTTGTGGGAAAGTCGTTTACTATTCCGTACCAATATTCAACTAGCCGATGAACAATTATTCTCGCTAGAAAAATTTCCCATTGGGGGCCATGCCTCAGTCCGCGGCTATCGAGAAAGTCAAATGATACGAGACAATGGACTCACCGCCTCTCTGGAATGGCTTATGCCAATTGGTCATTTACCCTTCGGCAGTTTAAGCGAACCCGGAGAAGGTAAAATAGAACTTATCCCATTCATTGATTATGGTAGAGGTTGGAATAACGACGACTCAACGCCAGTGCCCAAAGACATATCCAGTGTGGGCCTCGGTTTACGTTGGTTACCTACAAAAAATACCCACGTTCAAGTCTACTGGGCTAAGGCCCTCAGAAATATCGACAACCCTGAAAATCAAGAACATGACTTACAAGACGAAGGCCTCCATTTTGAAATTAACTTCCGTCCAAAGCTTTAGCTTTGGACTTGACTTGGAGTCCAAAGCGGAAGCAGGATTTAAGACGTATTTTACCCGTCAAAACAATATTGACAGACTACTAACGTGAGTTCGACTTTAAATATCAGTGACTTATATAATAATTAATGATATCAAATAGTTATTTATAATGACTCTTAAATCAATCAGTTAAAAACTTTCGCCAACAAGCAAAACTTAAGCATCACTTTATGGCCCACAATTAGAGGGTTATTAACGTATTAATGTTAAGGGTTTCATTGTCAAAATTTTTATTTTAATCAACTATTTATTTTCAACAGATTGATTAATCTAAAATTTATATAACTTATTGAAAAATAAGTCGAACTCACGTTAGTAGTTATGTCGTTATTTTCAAAACCAAAACGATTTAATTTATGATACGGAACGTACTTAAAATCAGTGAAAATGACTCAAAGGAGAATGACATAGTTATGTAATCTTTTCATTTTTCATTTTTCATTAGTATATAACTGACTGTTATGACACGTAATCCAAATCTGAATCTCTCATACATTAGCGATGATAATGAACCGCAAAATATCACAAGCGAGGTTGATGCCAGTCTAAGAGGGACTCGTGGGGCCATAAAATGTTACGTCGGCAAAAGTACAGCGAAGCGAAACTTTTGCCGACGTGAATGGTTTCAAATTGAGTTATGGCCCCCAATTGCGCCTCATTAGCCAGACTTTTTGTAGGTGTTTTATGACAACGAGTCCTTATAGCATCTCGATTGAATGGGCTAGAAAATAAACGCGCTTTGACGCGCTTTGACGCAAGAGATATTCACATAAGCTTGCGCCTTTTGCGTTATATTTTTTATATAACTTCTCAATCATAAGTTTTTATAAATCCTTGATTTCATAATAATTAATTCAACCCTTAATTCGCATTAATAAGTTACGAGTCGCGGGCATCCTAGAAGCGCCCATCAATGACTATTTTGAACAGATTTTTGAGACGGGCGTAGATGAAATGTCCTGGGATGACATGTCCAAAAATAAGATGAAGTGGCCCAGCTTCAAGGAAGTTCACGCCTATCGCCAAACCGTCTATAACACTGTCAAACAAATTATTGAGACGCATTCGGCCTTTGAAACGCAAAATTTGCCCATTACGCAAGATAGCCCAGCCTGGGCAGTGTTTATGGGTTTTGAGCATGAGCGCATTCATCTTGAAACGTCTTCAGTTCTCTTACTTAAAAACGCCAAAACTACCAAAAAATAGTAGAATTAGTTATGTTTAAGGGGTAAGCTCCCCACGTCACATATGTGACTCTATGTATAATATACAGATTTTGAAGCTAATCTTATGTTAATTATAAGTCTAGGTAAGACCCGTATAACATTTCATACTGAACCGCTAATACCTGCCTTCTTGAACTTCCCTAAGTTCAAATAGGCATTAGATTACAAATAATTATTGTCTGTCAATATATTTTTTTTCATTTTGTGGTTTTGGTGTCTAATGCGAACTGTTTCGAGAATTGCCCGTTTATTTATTACGTCGCCCCGAACAATGGCCCCCATATCATCCCTCAGCTGATAAACCCAGTCGTCATCCACCACAACAGGGTGCAGCGTCTAGCACTAATTTTCTTGGTCACTCTTGGTCATTCTTGCCCAGTTTGGGCAAGAAATTGGTTTATTAAAAAGTGTAAAAAAAAGCTTGACATTAAAACCCAATCCTATTATGAAACTAAATTGAAAATGAAAAAAGCTAAAAAAGTCACTCGAATTGCGTATAGCGATGATCTCAACCAAGCAAAATATGACGCGCTGAATGAGATCACAAAACGGTGCGGTTCTATTCGTACCGAAGTGTGGCGCAACTATGGCTCAGTTGGTGGGCTTGGTGCCAAGTTTCGTCTGGTGCGTGACGGATGGATTGCTGAGGGACTTATGAAAAACTTACCGCAACGAATTTGGCGAGCAACATTATCCGATGCCTTAGATGATATAAAAGCCAACAGAGAAGCCGCTAAAGAAAAAGTTGTACGTCACATTTTTAGAAATATTGATGACAAAGATAAGCGTAAAGAATTATTAAAACAACTCAAAAATGATTCCATTTGGATAAATAATTCATATTTGCGCCGATTAATGCGAAAATATTGGAAACATGGCAAAAATCACACTTTCAATCAAATGGTTTTAGAACCAGGCAGCTATCGCTGTTTTTCGCATAATGGCAAAAATTATATTGAAGTCATTAGTTTAAAAAGAGGTAAGCGCATTGCCATTCCTGTCGGAACCAATTATTCCATAACGGGACAAATTAGATTAATTCTGCGTGAGGGTCAAGTTGAAATTCATTACACAATCGCTAACACCGATGAGCGTGCTTGTGGCAACAAAGAAATTGGCATAGATAAAGGTTACACAGAGGCTTTTGTTGACTCTGAGGGTGACTTTCATGGCAAAGGTTTGGGCGAGGTTTTATCAAAAGAATCCGATTCTTTATCGATCAAATACAAAAGGCGCAATAAGATAAAAGCGGTTTTGGATAAGTCGCAGCACAATAATCCTAAAAAAGCCAAAAGAATCATAAAGCACAATTTAGGTAGAAAAAAACTTAATAGGCGCAAACAGCGGCATCAAGCCAAGGTCAAAACAATTGTTTTTACGGCAGTTAATCGTGTTGTTGACAAAGCAGAAACTATCGTTTGTGAGGATTTAACAAAAACTTTCAAGTCAAAGAATTTAGGTAAAAATACCAATCGCAAATTAAGCGGTTGGGTCAAAGGTTTAATGGCCGAAGCCATTGATATTGTGGCATCCCGAAGAGGTTCTAGGGTAGTTCTGGTCAATGCGGCATACACCTCTCAAATGTGTTCAAAATGCGGATGCCTCGGCAAACGTGTTGGGGATACGTTTCACTGTGCCTCCGGGTGTGGGGTGGTTATGATCGCTCCCTTGAATGCAGCGGTCAATGTGAAAGCAAGATTAGATGATAAGGAACTTACAAGGTGGCTTCCCTTTGCAAAGGTGAAGCAAATTTTGCTAGAACGTTGTCGCCGACCGGATGAGACAGCCCATCCTGGACTCTAGTTGCAATTCATGGACGAATTATCAACAGAGAGCGAATTATCAGGGAGATGTGATCAGGGATGACTAAGAAAAAAGAAGCTGTTGATTATCCGCAAAACCATAAGATAGCCATGCCAGCCGGGGATTTAACCTTAGGCAAACCCCAAGACTGGCCCACCTTCGGCTGGGATAATGAATATGGACAACGCTCATTGCGTGTGCGTCCGTTTCGTGCCAGTCAATATTTGGTCAGCAATGGCGAATTTTATCAATTTGTGAAAGCCGGCGGTTATCGTGAGCAGCGTTATTGGACGGCAGAAGGTTGGCAGTGGCGAAAATTCCGAAATGTGAAATGGCCGACATTTTGGGTGGCTTATGGGCCGGCCGGGCAGCAACAATATAAATTGCGAACTTGCTTTGAAATCATTGACATACCTTGGTCGTGGCCCGCCGATGTCAATTACCACGAAGCCAAAGCCTACTGTGCATGGCGTACCGAGCAAGAAGGCACCGAAATGCCATACCGCGTTATGACTGAAGCCGAACATAACCGAATGCGCGATCAATCTTGCTTTGACGAATCGGCCGGTACAGCGCGTGATGCGGTGATGACCACCAGTGGTCACGATATGATTAATGCTAAAGGTATGAACCTCAATTTAGCTTATGGGGCGCAAAGTCCAGTTGATGCGCTACTGCCCACTTCGGCCGGTTTCCATGATGTGTTTGGTAATGTCTGGCAATGGTGTGAAGATGATTTTAATCCATTGTCTGATTTCCGTGTCCATTATCTGTACGATGACTTCAGTACGCCCTGTTTCGATGGCAAACACAATATGATCTTGGGCGGTTCTTTTATTAGTACCGGTGATGAAGCCAGTATTTGGGCGCGTTTTCATTTTCGTCCGCACTTTTATCAACATGCCGGCTTTCGCCTGTTCTGATGACGGTGATCCGAGTTGCGATGCGGTAAAATTATCAGCCGCAGATTCGACAAGTAATATCTATGAAAGCCAACAAATGCTGAATGATTACTTGTTGCTGCACTACGGCAGCGCCGAAGATACGATGCCATACTCATTTGGGCCCCGCGAGGCGATAGATTTTCCCGCACGTTGTGCTAAATTGGTGCTGGAATCCGCCACCCAATTAGGCCTTAAAACCGAACGGGCGATTGATGTTGGTTGTTCGGTTGGGCGAGCCGTGTTTGAATTGGCACGCACTTATAAAGAAGTGGTAGGAGTCGATTTAAGTAAAGCCTTTATTGAGGCCGCTAACACACTGAAGCGTGAGGGCCAATTAGACGATTTTCGCAAAGATGAAGGCCAATTAGGTCAAACCCTCACTGCCACTATTGATTCCGCGATTGATCGCAATCGTACCACCTTCCGCCAAGCGGATGCCTGTGCGCTGCCACCTGACTTGGTTGGATTTGATGCGGTGCTACTAGCAAACTTATTGGATCGCTTGCCCAGTCCTAAAGCCTGTTTAGGCCGAATGGGCGGCTACATGGGGTTAGTACGCCCCGGTGGTTTGCTAGTGGTGATGTCACCTTATACTTGGATGGAACAATTTACCCCGATTGATGCTTGGCTCGGTGGCTATGAACGCGACGGTAAGGCCTTATCATCCAAAGACGGGATTCGTGCGGCACTGGGGGAGGGTTTTGAACTGGTGAAAGAGGAAAATATGCCTTTACTGATTCGTGAACATGTGCGTAAATATCAATATATTGTCACTCATGTAACGGTGTGGATTGTTAAGGAAACATAAATGCATTTTAACGTTTAGTCAGTAAAGGCGCATTTCCTGCTCACTGACCGAAAAGCCCCAACGGGGCGAGATTAATATAGCCAGTGTAACTACCTGGAAATCCTCCTAAAACTTGAACAGGAAGGACTCAGGATGAAATGGGCTAAAATCAAAGCACTTTACCCAGATAAATTTATTTTGCTGGGTAATATCAAAGAAGAACCAATTTCTTCAAATAAATTCAAGATACTAGAAGGTGAAATTCTGATGGTGAGTGAGGATGCCAAAGAAATCCGCAACGCGTATCAAGCGTATAGTCGCCAAGGAAAAGATGTACTCTATTCAATTCCCAGTACCCCGACAGAATTCATTGTGGAAAATGTGCCACTTAAAGGAATACTTGAATGAAGTTTGAATGGAAACAAGGTTGTTATATAAAATATATATTAATCATAAAAAAACTTTTTTGAACGTCAATAACCAGAAAATTGTGGGCCATAAAGTGTTATAGCCAAGTTTTGCTGGTTGGTTTTTTTTAACTGATTGATTTAGAAATAATTATTAATAACTAATTGATATCATTAATAATGAGATAAGCCACTGAGATTTAAAGTTGAACTCACGTTATTAGGTAAAAAATTAAAACGGATACTCTATTCGCAAAATGACCAACGAGAATATAAGTCTTTTACGGCTTCGTGTTTGGCGGCCCTGTCGCTGGGAACGGGAATACTTTGACATTACCAAGCGACACCCCGCCGAGGTGACCTCTTTCCAAGAATGTATTTATTCGTGGGAACCAAATGGCGATCCATTTAGTTCTGTCACCAGCAGTGAACAACTCCAACGACTTCGAGAAGTACTAGAAAATTTTGCACCTGAAAATACACCCTCTGAACGTGGCATTGAAAATCTCAAAAACGCACTCAAAGTGATGGATGAGATATTGTCTAATACCGACAACTCCTCTTGGGGATATTCAGAAGAGTATGGACAGAATGCCAACGGTGCAGCGTCTAGCACAAAATTTCTTACTCACCTTTGACCATTCTTATCCATTTTGGGTAATAAATGGGGTGATTAAAAAAAATAAGCTTGACATTATTTTTCAGAATCCTACTCTGATAGGCGCAATAATTTTTTTGACGAACCGTTATGATAAAAAACCTTAGCACATAAAAAAAATTGGAGTCATAAAATGAAGAAAGCTAAAAAGGTTACCAGAATTGCTTATAGTGAAGATATCAACCAAGCTAAATCTGATGCGCTAAATGAAATCGCGTCACTATGCGGTTCTATTCGCACCGAAGTCTGGCGCAACTATGGTTCTATTGGTGGACTTGGTGCTAAGTTCCGTCCGGTGCGTGATGGGTGGATAGCCGATAAACACGTATCGAGATTACCGCAACGGATATGGCGTGTGACGTTATCTGATTCGTTAGATGATATAAAAGCCAATAGAGAAGCAGCTAAAGAAAAAGTGGTACGTCATATTTTTAGAAATATCAAAGAAGAAGATAAACGTAAAGAGTTATTTAAAAAGTTAAAAAATGATTCTGTTTGGGTTAATGATCGAGGATAAAGTTTTTTGTGCACAAAAAACTTTATCCTCGATCCCTATTTGCGCCGCCTCATGCGGAAATATTGGAAACCTGGCAAAAACCATACTTTTAATCAAATTGTTTTAGAACCAGGCAGTTATAAGTGTTTTTCGCATAATGGTAAAAATTATATTGAAGTCATTAGCTTAAAAAGAGGAGCACGCATTGCCATTCCTATCGGAACTAATTATTCCATAACGGGACAAATTAGATTAATTTTGCGCGAAGGTCAAGTAGAAATTCATTATACAATAGATAACACAGATGAGAGAGCTTGCGGTACGATCGAACTTGGTATCGATAAAGGTTATACAGAAGCATTTGTTGATTCTGAAGGTGAGTTTTATGGTAAAGGATTAGGTACGATTTTATCAAAAGAATCAGATTCCTTAAAGAAAAAATACCAAAGACGTAATAAGATTAAAGCCGTTTTGGTTCAAGTTGAACATCCTAAAAAAGCTAAAAGAATACGGAAAAAAAATCTTGGCCGAAAGAAGCTTAATAGGCGAAAAAAGAAGCATCAAGCCAAGGTTAAAACAATTGTTTTCACAGCGGTCAATCGCATTGTTGATAAGGCGGAAACGGTCGTTTGCGAAGATTTAACCAAAACGTTTAAATCAAGGAATTTAGGAAAAAATACCAATCGCAGATTGAGCGGTTGGGTGAAAGGTTTAATGGCTTCGGCCATTGATATAGTAGCTTCCCGAAGAGGTTCTAGGGTAGTTTTGGTCAATGCGGCGTATACTTCTCAAATTTGTTCAAAGTGCGGATGCTTCGGCAAACGTACTGGG